>ENA-OXEG01001390-OXEG01001390.1-human-gut-metagenome-genome-assembly--contig:-NODE-1390-length-11764-cov-5.326501_pt1 | contig 11764 bp, 8 predicted proteins | sample MGYA00249355_ERZ652243 | MGnify/ENA primary metagenome ERZ652243 (study PRJEB26925, sample SAMN05826944) | human gut metagenome | biome: ENVO:2100002; feature: ENVO:00000062; material: ENVO:00002003... | reverse complement strand
CTACACCTATTAAGTCGTCGGCAGCGTCAGATGTGTATAAGAGACAGATATAACGCTTGACTGATTAAACTGTATCTGAGATGGTTACAGTCTCTTACGGAGAATGAAAGTAAAGTCCGGTTTTATCATCGCAGTGCACGCGTCGGTATTTTTACGGCATACAACCAATGTTGGGCAAGAGAAAAGATTGAGGAAAACCTCCGTGCCAATCCCGCTTATTTTAGCAAAGTAACGGAAAGGCTTGTAAAGCCAGAGCGGGAGACGCGTCGTTGTTTTGCGGAGAAACGTTTAAGCAAGCAGGAGACGGATACGGTTGTTCTCTATACGATACAGCGACCAGATATTTATTCCTCCCACGATGAGGAAACGCGTTGAAGAATTGTTTGCCGCAGTAAAAGAAAGCAAATAGAAAAGCGGACTTAAAATAAGTCCGCTTTTTATTACAATACTTTGGATAAAAAATCTTTCAGACGCGGGTCGCGGGGATTGGAGAAAAACTCCGTCGGCGCGCTTTCTTCCTTAATGACGCCTTCATTCATAAAGAGCACCCGTGTCGCCACCTCTTTGGCAAAACCCATTTCGTGCGTTACGACGACCATCGTCATGCCTTCCTTCGCCAGGTCAATCATTACCTTCAACACTTCCCCGACCATCTCGGGGTCGAGCGCACTGGTCGGTTCGTCAAATAGCATGATATCGGGTTCCATAGCCAGCGCTCTAACAATTGCAATCCTTTGCTTCTGCCCGCCCGAAAGGGTAGATGGATAGACGTTGGCCTTGTCCTCCAGGCCTATCTTTTTAAGAAGCTTCAGGGCTTTTTCTTCCGCTTCCGCATTAGGCAGTTTTTTCAGCTTTACGGGGCCGAGCGTGATATTCTGAAGCACGGTAAGATGAGGGAAAAGATTAAATTGCTGAAAGACCATGCCGATTTTCTGGCGATGTTGATTGATATTTTTATCGATCCTCTTTTCAATTTCCCGCTCCTGCGCTTTCAGTGTCCTGTATTCCGCTTCCGCGTTTTCCAATATGCTTTCGTCAAAGGCCTCGCCTGACTTTTGCGCGGCTTTTTTTACCTCTTTCAGCTCCTTCACCTGTTGATGAAGATAGGAACGTTCGTTTTTGAATACGTATTCGCCCTCGAGGACGATCTCGCCCGCGGTCGGCGTTTCCAGCAGATTGAGGCATCTCAAAAAGGTACTTTTCCCGCAGCCCGAGGGGCCGATCACCGCAATTACGTCTCCCGCGTAGATCTTGGTGTTTATACCTTTCAGTACGTCCAATTTATTGAAGGATTTTTTCAGATTCCTCGTTTCAAGCAATATTTCTTTATCGTTCATTTTTCGACAGTCTCCTTTCGAGCAACCGTATCAGCCAAGTAATAATCATTACCAGCACGAGATAGACGACTGCCAGCAGAATATAGGGGACGAAATATTCGAGGGTAGAGCTTGCGATGGCCTGAAAAGATTTTGTGAGATCCATAACAGCAATAAAGCTGACGATGGAGGTCTCTTTGATAAGCGCAATAAACTCGTTCCCGAGTGTAGGCAGAATATTTTTTATCGCCTGCGGCAGAATAATCCTCGTCATGGTGGCGGTAAAGCCAAATCCCAGCGAGCGCCCAGCTTCCATTTGGCCTTTATCTACTGCGTTAATACCGCTTCGAAGCATTTCCGACATATACGCGGCGCTGTTCATGCCGAAGATAAGCATCGCTTCCGCCACCGAGTCGATGTTGAGTCCAATCAGGGGAAAGAGGGCGAAATGCATCAATAACAATTGGACGACCAACGGGGTTCCGCGGAATACCATAATATAGATATTGCATAATGTTTTGAAAAAATCGACCATCGGGTTCTTTTTCGGGATAAGCTTTACCGTCGCTATGACGCATCCGAGTAAAAAGCCGATTAATAGTCCGAAAAGTGCAATCAACGCCGTATTTTTCAGTCCTTCGAGAAAGTTTTTATAACCACCCAGAGTAAACTGATTCCAAAAAATTTCAAATTTGCTCATTGCTTATTTATTCAAGGTCGCTGCAATCATGAGGGAGGGCTGTTTATCCAAAATAACGGCGTCAATTTTGCCGTTGGACAAGTCTTTCATCGCCAGTGCGCCCGTCGTATAGCCTTTTGTCGTAAGATTTTTGAAGCCGTCATAACCAAAACCCGAATCGCCTGCAGAATACATATACCCTGTCGTACCGTTTTGCGTGCCGATTTTATATTTGGAAGTTTGCGCCTTGAGAATGTTTTCCACGTCTTCGGCGTTTTTACACTCGTCGAAAAGGGTAGTACTTTCCCTTACGGTAATAACTTGATAGGATGAGTAGTATCCCAGCGAAAAATCGACGGTTTTAAGCCGTTCGTCGTTTACGGTCAGCCCCGCCATGCCGATATCGCTTTCACCGCTCGCCACGCTTGGAATGATTGCCTCGAAATCCATATCTTTGACAAATAAAGTTTTGCCGAGCTTCGTCGCTATTTTCGAGGCGATCTCAATGTCCACCCCTTTGAATTTGTTACCTTCAAAATATTCGAAGGGAGGAAAATAGGCATTGGTCGCTACGACCAGGTCGCCCGTTTGGGGAGAGCTGCTTTTATTTTCATAGGTGAATGTCGCCGTACCGTCGAAATAGGAATTGATCAGCGTTTCAAGGCTTCCGTCGTCTCCCATCTCGTCCAAAATAGCGTTTATCGATGTTTTGAATTCGGTATTGCCTTTTTTGACGGCAAACGCATAGTCTTCCGCCGTCAGTTCGAGCTCTTTGAAAACTTTCACGTTTTCCGATCTGTCCGCGCAGGATGCGAACGCGAAACAGCCGAAAATCGCCGCCGAGGCCAACAGTACGCTAAGTGTCTTTTTCATGATTATATCTCCTTATGATCGGGCTAAATTATTTTCATCGTATATCACTCCATAGTTTATAACATCTTTATGTATTTGTCAAATATTTTTGCATAAAAAAGTGAAAATATTCTGATAAAACTTAGAAATAATGTATAAATGCATGAATATTGTGCATGAAGCTTATAGAGTGTATAAAGAAAAGGGGTGACGCGGGAGAAGTCCCGCGGTTCAAAGTTAAGTTAAGGAGAAGGATAAAAAAAGTCGAAAGGTCTGTGGGAGGTTTTAGTCGCGGGCCTGCTATCCGTATCGTTCATAGCATGCGTCTCTTGGAAAAAGACGTCGAAAGAGTTTTTCGGCGAGGCGGAAATTCCTCGCGGCGTAAACGCGCCGCTGAAATTGGACGGGAGGCGGCCGCAGAAATTGCCGAGGAGAAAAACCAAGATTTATTTTTAGAAAATCTATAAAAAGGAGCGAGCTTGGACGGTCGCTCCTTTTTGTACGAAAAAAGTCGGGTTTTATCGATTATTAAGAAATAATTTTACAGGGATTTCTATAAAAAATTGACAAACCCGATTATTCGTGATACAATGTATTATGGAAATGTGCGGGGCCGAAAAGAGGCGTGGGCACGGGAGGTCTGGAAAGAGTATGAACATTGCAGAATTTTACCAAAGTCTCGGGGTCAACGTAAACGACGTATTAAATCGGTTGAGAAATGAAGGTTTGATCAAAAAATATTTGTTGAAATTTGCGGAGGATAGTTCTTTTTCCGATCTTGAAAAGGCGATTTCCGAGAAAAATTATCAAAATGCTTTTCGTGCCGCCCATACGATCAAAGGAATATGCTTAAATTTGGAATTGAGGTCGTTGTCGGGCCCTTCCGTCGAGCTTACGGAGCTTTTGCGTAGCGGAGCGCCTCAAGAAGATATCCTGGTAAATGCTTTTCGGGAATTTGCGGCTGTTTATCGTGACGTCGTAGAAAAATTGGCGGAACTGAAATAATTACGAAACGGGAAGCGGATATGGAAAACAGTAAGAAAAAAGTACTCATCACCGACGATTCGGAAATAAACAGATCAATTCTTTCCGATATGCTCGGCGAGGAATTTGAAATTATAGAGGCGGAAAACGGCATCGAAGCCATCTCCGTATTGCAGACCTATAACGCCGAAATCGCTCTGGTGCTGCTCGATATCGTCATGCCCGAAATGGACGGCTTCGAGGTGCTGGCGGTCATGAACAAAAATCATTGGATCGAGGACATCCCAGTCATCATGATCACCGCCGAAAATGCGCCTTTTTACGTGGAGCGAGCGTACGATCTCGGCGTCACCGATTTTATCACCCGTCCTTTCGACGGGCGTATCGTCTATCGCCGCGCGGTGAATACGATTATGCTTTATTCCAAGCAGAAAAAGCTCGTCGGGCTGGTCGAGGATCAGATTTACGAAAAGGAAAAGCGGAGCAATCTCATGATCGAGATACTCAGCAATATCGTCGAATTCCGAAACGGGGAAAGCGGGACGCACGTGCTGCATATCCATGTCCTCACCGAGCTTCTTCTCGGTCAGTTGATCCGAAAAACCAACAGTTATAAGCTCACCCGCTCGGAAATCTCTCTGATTGGGATTGCTTCCGCGCTGCACGACATCGGCAAAATCGCTATTCCCGAAAGTATTCTCAATAAACCGTCCAAATTGACTTATGACGAATTTGAGATGATAAAAACGCATGCGCTCATAGGTGCGGATATGCTGAAAAATTTGCCCCTGCGCCAGCAGGAGCCCCTCGTCAAAGTCGCCTATCAGATCTGTCGCTGGCATCACGAACGTTACGACGGAAAAGGGTATCCCGACGGCCTCGTCGGAGACGAAATCCCCATTTCCGCGCAGGTGGTGGCTTTGGCGGACGTCTATGACGCGCTCACCAGCCGTAGGGTCTATAAAGAGGCCTATACGCACGAAAGGGCGTTGAAAATGATTTTTGACGGCGAGTGCGGAAGCTTTAATCCCTTGCTGTTAGAATGTCTTAAAGAAGCTTCCGACACCATTCAAAACGAATTGAAAATCAATTCTTTAAGCGCGATTAATAAAAAGCAGATGCGCAATGTGGCCAACGAAATGCTTCAGCACGAAGAACTGTCCGCCTCCGAACGCACGTTGCGGCTTCTGGAGCACGAGCGGACAAAATATCAGTTCTTCGCGTCCATGTCCAACGAGATACAGTTCGAATACATGCTGTTTCCCTCCATGCTTTCCGTTTCGGAGTGGGGCGCGAAACAGCTGGGCATAAATGAATTTGTTATCAATCCCTGCAAGGATAAGGCGATAAAAGCTCTTTTCAAAAGCGGGGATCTCGCGCGTCTTGCGAACGCGCTTAAAAAAACGACGCCGACGACGCCCGTTATTCAGGGTATCTATCAGCTCAAAATAAGAGACGAGGTTCGCTGGTATAAGCTGATCGCGCGGTCGATGTGGTCCTCCGAGGAGGCTCCAAAATATGTCGGGGCAATCGGAAAGCTGGTGGACGTCAACGATGAGCAAATGAAAATTTCCACGCTGGAAAAGCTGGCGCTTCAGGATGCTTTGACAGGGCTTTACAATCAGGAGACGGTTAAAAAGAAAATCGAGGCGGAGCTTAAGGAAAATCCCGACGCGCCTTACGCCATGATTATTATTGATCTCGATCGCTTCAAGAGTGCCAACGATAATTTCGGCCATCTGTTCGGAAACGGGATCCTCCGGTACGTAGCGCGGCAGATACGCGACAATCTGCGCCCCGGCGAGCTTGCCGCGCGGGTGGGCGGCGACGAATTTGTGGTGTTTGTCCGTGGCCAGAAAGAACTCGAGGAACGCATACAGCATTTCTTTGACGTATTGTCCGAGAATCGGGACAATTATAAAATTTCTGTCAGCATGGGCGTCTCGCTCCGCGGCGAACGCAACGGTTCTTATGAGAAATTATTTCATGAAGCGGATCAGGCGCTTTATGTTTCCAAGCGGGCGGGCCGCGGAATGTATCGGTTTTACAATAAAAAAATGAAAGATTTGTTTTCGGCCATTTCTCCTATCGACGACGAGAAAGCGGCGGAAGGCAACGAGGAAAAGTGAGCATGTCGCTGAAAAAATTTTTAAGCGCTTTGGTTTTGAGCGCGGTCGTATTCTTCCAGATCGCACCTGCGGCAAACGTTATTCATAACGCTTTGGCCGAAGCTTCTCCCAGAGTGCTTCGAGTGGCTTTTCCCGACGTGGAAGGTTTTACGAAAAAAGATAAAAATGGTAAACGGACGGGAATGGTAGTCGATTACCTCGAGGAAATTTCCAACTACACAGGCTGGACGTATAATTATATCGACGTCGATAATATGGAACTTACGAATGAGTTTAAGAAAGGTTCTTTCGATTTGATGGGGGGAAATTATTACGTAGAATCGTTGAAAGACCTTTTCGGCTATCCCGATTATAACATGGGCTACAGCAAATCGGTTCTTTTGGCCCGCTGGGGCGACGAAAGTATCCGCAGCTTCGATCAGCGGACGTTGAACGGAAAAAAGATAGGCGTATATAAAAACGCGCAGGAAAATATCCGACGGTTAAAAGAATTTCTTGACATCAACGGTCTGAACTGCGAGTTGGTATATTATACGTATGACGATTTTGTCGAAAACGGAAATCTGTATCCCTATCTTGAAAACGGGGAGGTCGATCTTCTTTTAGGCAATAACACAGACATTGGAAAAGAATTTCGCACTGTCGTGTCGTACAATTCGCAACCCTATTATATCGTTACTCGCCCCGACGATACTGAGCTTTTAGCCGAACTCAATTCGGCTTTGGGAAAAATTTACGATTCCAATCCCAGCTTTGCGGAGAAATGTTTCAACACTTATTTTTCCGATGTGATCACGTCCGGTATCAAGCTGAATAAGGAAGAAGTAACGTACGTGGAGGAAAAGAAGACCGTCAAGGTGGCGGCTCTCAAGGAATGGTATCCCCTGTTTTCTTCAAACGAAGCGGACGTGACGAAGGATAGTAGTGGGATTTTGCCCGATATGCTGGATAAAGTCAGCGAGGTATCGGGTTTGAAATTTGAATACGTATTTGCCGCGACCTATTTAGAAATGATTCAGGCGGTACAAAACGGCGAAGCGGACGTTTTGGGTTTTTTTTCCGGAGACCGGGAGACGGCCGAAGCAAATAAAATAGCGATGACGCAGCCTTATGCCACGGTGGGACGTACGCTTGTAAGAAATAAAAAGGTAAGTTATCCTTCCGAGCATCTCACCGCAGCGGTTGTGGAGGGAAGGCCTTTACCCAAAGAAATAGAGGCTGAAAATCTTGTTTATTATCCAAGCATCACCGAGGCGCTGAAGGCGGTGGATCGGGGCGAGGTGGATATTGCGTGCGGAATTTCCGCCCAGATTGAACTGGAAATTCAGCGTCGGCATTTTGCCAATCTTGTTCCTGTCTCTTTAACCGACGGAAACGACCAAATCCGTTTTGCCGTAAATAAGCCTGCCGACACGCCGTTGTTTACCATTCTCAATAAAGTTATCAGTATGATGACCGACGAGGAAAAAGAGGCGCTCGTAAATCAGAATATTCAGTCGATCGGTATGGGCGGTTATTCATTTATAGACTTTATCTATGCAAACCCTCTCGCCTTTCTTCTCATCGTCATTGCCATTCTCTTCCTTTTGGTGGCGATCGTTTTGATCTTTTTTCGCTCCCGTATCCGTTCGGCTACCATGCAGCTCGAGCTTGAAAAATCCCATGCGGACAGCAAGGCGAAAAGTGATTTCCTGTCCCGTATGAGCCATGAGATCCGCACTCCTATGAACGCGATTATCGGTCTTACCGATTTGACGAGCAGACAGGAGGACGTCCCGGTACCCGTCCGGGAGAACCTGACTAAAATACGTTCCTCGTCGCATTATCTTTTAAGCCTGTTGAACGATATCCTCGATATGAGCCGTATCGACAGCGGAATGATGACGATTGCCGCGGAACCCTTTTCTCTCTCAAAAATGCTCAACGAGCTGTATAGCATGCTGTCGGGAGAAGCGATTCGCCACGGGCTGGAATTTATCGTCAACAATGTCGCGGAGCACGACCAGTTTAAGGGCGACGCTATTCGTCTGCGTCAGGTGCTCACCAATCTTGTCTCCAATGCCTTCAAATTTACGCCCTTTGGCGGAACGGTGACGTTGACGGTAAACGAGGTTAAAAAGGATACGGAAGAGGCGGAAATTACATTCTCCGTCGCCGATACGGGGCAGGGAATCGCCCCCGACGATCAGGAGCGGATATTCAAGGCCTTCGAGCAGGCAGGGACCTCTTACGCCAAGAGCCAGGGAACGGGGCTGGGGCTTGCCATCAGTCAGAATATTGTGCGGCTCATGGGCAGCGAAATGCACTTGACCAGCGAGGTCGGAAAGGGGAGCGAATTTTTCTTTACAGTCACTCTGCCGTTGACAGAGTTCACTAAAGCGCAGGCCACGGGCGTCGATAAGCAGTTTTTGGCGGGCGTGCGTATCCTGATGGCGGAGGACAACGACCTTAACGCGGAGATCGCTTCGGATATTCTGGAAATGGCGGGTGCGGGAGTCATGCGGGTGCGGGACGGTAAAGAGGCCGTAGGCGTCTTTACGGAAGACCCGAACTTTGACGTGGTGCTGATGGATATTCAGATGCCGGTTATGAACGGCCTGGAGGCAACCAAAGTAATTCGTGGGCTGGATATTCCGTCTGCGCGGACGGTTCCCATAATCGCCATGACGGCAAATTCCTTTAAGGAGGATACCGAAGCGGCGATGGCCGCGGGAATGAATTATATTATTCCCAAGCCGATCGATATCAACGTTCTGTATTCGGCGCTGGCGCAGGCAATCCCAAAAAGGAAAAATTAAAGCGGAAAATCGGGCTGAAAAAACGGCCCGGTTTTTCTTTTTTCCATGATAGAAAATCGATAAAAATATTTTGCTTTTTCTCCCTTTAAGACGTTGCAAAGCGAAGGACGTTATGATATAATAGGGGCAATTAAAAAATGATTATATAATACGCGATCGGGGAGAGAAAATTGAAGGGAAATTTGCCGCAGAAAAACGAAAAAAAATACAGCGTCGGGGACATCGTCAGCTTTTCCGTTATCGTCCTTTTATGTGCGGCCATGGCGGTGTTGGATTTTGTCAAAATCCGCTATACTTCCGACGCGGTCAACAACGAGCTTATTTCGGATACCGTTCCGCTCGCGGTGGGCAGCATAGCGGTGATCTGGCTGATGATACGCGGCAAAACCCGACTTTTCGGCCGTCCCGCCCATCTTTTGTATCTCCTTCCCGCCTTGCTTGTCGCCGTGAACAATTTTCCCTTTCATTCGCATTTTACGGGCAAAACGGAGCTACTTCATACCGGCGTGGATAATTGGATATTATTTGCTTTATACTGTGCCTTTGTGGGGATTTTCGAGGAATGCGTTTTTCGCGGTATTCTTTTTCCGCTGATGGCGGGCAGTTTTTCCGACGACAAAAAAGGACTTTGGAAAACCTTTCTTTTTTCCTCTCTCGCGTTCGGCGGCATGCACCTGTTCAATATTTTTGCGGGGGGCGGCGTGGGCCCGTCCATTCTTCAGGCCGGGTATTCCACCCTCATCGGCGGGTTGTGCGCTTATGTGCTCATGAAGACGAAAAATATTCTGCTTTGCGCACTTATACACGGGGGATACGATTTTGCGGGGCTGCTGCTTCCCAAATTGGGCGGCGGGGCGGTGTTCGATTGGCAGACCATGGCCATCATGGCGGTGGTGGGCGTCGCCGTCGGATTGTTTGTTTTGTATGCGGTTTGGAAATATTCCGACGAGGAACGCATAGAATTATATGAAAAACTCGGCTTCGGCGCCGCTTCGTTGAAAAAGAACGACCTGCCTTCCGAAGAACGAGAGAAATAGAAAAAGTTTGCGAAAATATTTTTTCGTAAAAATTTAATAGAAAACTGTAAGAGAGAGTTTATCATGCAGAAAAAAGAAAAGGAGCCTCCCGCGGAAAAGCCGCGAGGAGCGGAAAAACCTGACAAAGACACCGAACGCCTGGAACGGGAACGCTTAAAGAAAATCAACAAGCTTCCCGATTACGAGGCTCTGTTCCGGGAGGACGGGCGCGGAAAACGCGGGGGCGGAGGATTTCTGAAAAAGATTTTCCGCAGGGATTGGGGGCGCCTGGTATATTCGTCGCTGATCTACATACTCAAGGCTGCGCCTTTATGGGTTATGCCGCTCGTCACGGGCGACGTCATTGATATGATCACCCTGAGACCCGAAGGCTTTATCTTGCGTATCCTGATCGACGCCGCCATATTCGCCGTCATGCTGATACAAAATGTTCCCACGCATATGTGGTATGCGTCGATCACCAATAAAATGATCCGAAACACTACGGCGGGCATAAAAAGCAGCGTGATCCGCAAGCTTCAGCGTCTTTCCATTACCTATCACAAGGAAATGGAGGGCGGCAAAATTCAGTCGAAATTTTTGAGGGATATCGACAGCGTGGATATGTACTACCGCAACGTCGTTCAGGTGGTGATTCCCAACGTCATCGGCGCGGTGATCTCCGTGGGGATAGCCCTCTATAAAAGTTCTTTGGTGACGCTCTTTTTTGTGGCAATCGTTCCGCTCAACGTCATCAACGCTATGGTTTTCCGCAAAAAAATGCGCGTCACCAATTCGGCGTTCCGACAGGAAAACGAAAAAATGTCCTCCAAGCTGACGACGATGCTTCAGATGCTTACCCTTACCAAATCGCACGGGCTTGAAACTGTGGAGACGGTGGAGGTGCAAAAGCGCATCGATTCGGTGACGCAGGCGGGGCTGAAGCTCGACAAAACAAACGCCTATTTTGGTTCGCTTACGTGGGTCATCAGCAACCTTTTAAGCGGCTTGTGCCTTTTCTTCTGCGTATTTCTGGCAATTAAAAACATTATTTCGGTCGGCGAAGTGATGCTGTTTCAATCCCTGTTCGGTTCGATAAACGGCTCCGTTCTTACTTTGATCAACGCCTATCCCGCTCTCATGTCGGGACGGGAGTCGGTCGGCTCCCTTTCGGAAATCATGCGCGCGGAGGATATGGAAGCCTCGGGCGGAAACAGAGTGCTTCCCGCGATCGACGGACAGGTGGATTTCGATAACGTTTCCTACCGTTATCCCGACGGCGACAAGGACGTCATTAAGGATTTCAATCTCCATGTCTCTTCGGGCGAATGTATCGCCGTGGTGGGCTCGTCGGGTTCGGGGAAGAGTACGATCATCAATCTTCTGATCGGGCTTTTGGAGCCTACGCAGGGACATATTCTCGTGGACGGCGTGCCGCTCGACGAGATCTCCCGTCAGACTTATCGGCATTTCATTTCGGTTGTACCCCAAAACAGTATTCTATTTTCGGGCACCATACGGGAAAATATTACCTACGGACTGAATAATTACAGCGAGGAAGAGCTTCAGAAAGCGGTGGCGGACGCGGATATTTCCGAATTTTTGCCGTCGCTTCCGGGCGGCCTCGACGCGCAGGTGGGCGAGCACGGCGACAAGCTTTCGGGCGGGCAGAAACAGCGTATCTGCATTGCCCGCGCGCTCATCCGCAACCCGCGTATCCTTATTATGGACGAGGCGACCTCCGCGCTCGATAACGTGGCGGAATATCATGTTCAAAAGGCCGTAAACCGTCTTGTAAAAGCGCGTACGACGTTTATCGTGGCGCATAGACTTTCCACGATACGCAACGCCGACAGGATCGTGGTGATGGAAAACGGCATAGCGGTGGAGATCGGTTCGTATGAGGAGCTGATGCAGAGGGGCGGAAGGTTCTGCGAGCTGGAGCTGTCTCTTATACACATCTCCGAGCCCACGAGACGGAGCTACATCT
>ENA-OXEG01001384-OXEG01001384.1-human-gut-metagenome-genome-assembly--contig:-NODE-1384-length-11788-cov-3.660445_pt1 | contig 11788 bp, 10 predicted proteins | sample MGYA00249355_ERZ652243 | MGnify/ENA primary metagenome ERZ652243 (study PRJEB26925, sample SAMN05826944) | human gut metagenome | biome: ENVO:2100002; feature: ENVO:00000062; material: ENVO:00002003... | reverse complement strand
CAGGAGCAGGGAGGAACTGAGCCGCGCCAGCCGTCTCTACGTCCCCGACGCCGTGGAGCAGCAGGCCAGAGCGCTGGTGCAGCGCCATCTGGAGGGCGAGCCGGTGGCCTATCTCATCGGCGAGTGGGAGTTTTACGGCCTGCCGCTGGACATCTCGGAGCGGGTGCTGATCCCCCGCCCGGACACGGAGGTGCTGGCCGCCGCCGCCATCGAGGGCCTGCAGGGCGTTGAGTCGCCCCGTGTACTGGATCTGTGCGCCGGTTCCGGCTGCGTCGGTCTTGCCGTGGCCAAGCACGTTCCCAGCAGTCATGTGGTGCTGGGGGAGATCGACGAGGGTGCGCTGCGCGTCTGCCGCCAGAACATCCGCCGTACCGGGCTGTCCGGTCAGGTGGTGTCCATGCAGCTCAACGCGCTGGAAAAAGCGCCTCCGCGTCTGGGGGAGTTCGACTGCATCGTGTCCAACCCACCCTATATCCCTGACGGCGACATCGCGGGGCTGGACCCCTCGGTGCGGGACTATGAGCCCCATCTGGCGCTGAAGGGCGGCGCCGACGGCCTGGACTTCTACCGCGCCATCTGCGAGAACTGGCGCGGCGCCCTGCGTCCCGGCGGACGGCTGTACTTCGAGGTGGGCATCGGCCAGGCCGACGATGTGCTGCGCATTATGCGTGCCGTGGGCTTCGGCGACATCGAGGTGATCCCCGATCTCAACGGCATCCCCCGTGTGGTCTGGGGCATTCTGCATACGGAGATCTGAACTGTCCGTTTTTCGGGACAGCAGTTCCAATAAAATAGGTATAAACCAACAGAGGAGGACGGAACAATGGCAGCGAAGAAAGAACCTGCGGTCCAGCCCGCGGCGGCGTCCGACAAGAAAAAGGCGCTGGAAACCGCCATGCAGCAGATCGAGAAGATGTACGGCAAGGGCTCCATCATGCGCTACGGCGCGGAGAGCGCCCTGAACGTGGAGGCCATCCCCACCGGATCTCTGTCGCTGGATCTGGCGCTGGGCATCGGCGGCCTGCCCCGGGGCCGTATCGTGGAGATCTACGGACCGGAGTCCTCCGGTAAGACCACGCTGGCCCTCCATGTGCTGGCGGAGGCTCAGAAGATGGGCGGCGAGGTGGCCTTTGTAGACGCCGAGCACGCGCTGGACCCCACCTATGCCAAAGCGCTGGGGGTCAACGTGGAGGATATGCTCATCTCCCAGCCCGACACCGGCGAGCAGGCGCTGGAGATCACAGAGGCGCTGGTGCGCTCCGGCGCCATCGACGTGGTGGTGGTGGACTCCGTGGCCGCGCTGGTGCCCCGTGCTGAGATCGAGGGCGAGATGGGCGACAGCTTTGTGGGCCTTCACGCACGCCTGATGAGTCAGGCGCTGCGCAAGCTCACCGGCGTCATCAACAAGACCAACTCCATCGTTATCTTCATCAACCAGCTCCGTGAGAAGGTGGGCGTCATGTACGGCAACCCCGAGGTCACCACCGGCGGCCGCGCCCTGAAGTTCTACGCCTCCGTCCGTATCGACGTGCGCCGCATCGAGACGCTGAAGTCCGGCGGCGAGGTCATCGGCAACCGCACCCGCGCCAAGGTGGTGAAGAACAAGGTGGCTCCCCCGTTCCGCGAGGCGGAGTTCGACATCATGTACGGCGAGGGCATCTCGCTCATCGGCGAACTGATCGACCTCGGCGTCAAGCTCGGATTGGTGCAGAAGAGCGGCTCGTGGTACTCGATGGGCGAAACGCGCATCGGTCAGGGACGCGACGCGGCCAAGCAGTATCTGAAAAACAATCCCGAGATCGCCGACAACCTCGAAGCGGAGATCCGCCGCAACTTCGACAAGCTGATGACGGGCCAGTCCCGCGTGGCGGCGAAGGCCGCGGGCCGCGCCGTGGATGTCAGCGCCGACGATTTCAAGGATGAAGATTGAGAAGATCGAACGATCGAAGCATAAGCAGGAGCGCGTTCTCGTGTATCTGGAGGGGGGAGACCTCCTCCAGATCACCGAGAGCGAGCTTCTGCGTTTCGGTTTATGTATAGGACTGGACATTGACGATAGGACTGTGGTAGAATTGCAGCAGTCCGGTGCGCGGAGCGAAACGCGCGTGCGCGCGGCGAACATGATCTCGTCCCGCCCGCTGTCAAGGAAAGAGCTTGCGAAAAAGCTCAGGGAAAAGGGGGCGGTCGAAGCCGACGCCGAATCGGCGTGCGACTGGCTCGAGGAGATCGGCGCACTCAACGACGCGGAGTATGCCGCAATGCTTGTGCGCCACTACGGCGGCATGGGCTATGGCGAGGCGAAAATTCGCGATGAGCTCTACCGGCGCGGCGTGCCGCGCGAACTGTGGGAGGACGCGCTGTCAAAGTCGCCCGACGCGCAGGAGGCCATCGCGCGCGTGATCGCGCAGAAGACAAAGGGCCGCGCGCTCGATGAAAAGGGGCGCAAGCGACTGTCTGACATGCTGCTGCGGCGGGGCTTTGCGTGGCGCGATGTGCGCGCGGCAATCGCCCAAATCAGCGAGAATGCGACGGAATTCGATTACGAAGAGTAGTCGTTTGGCTGTTTTTTACAATTAGTTTACGATCAGGAGGGGTTCTATGCCCTATAATGTTTCTTTCATTTCCCTGGGCTGCGCCAAAAATCAGGTCAACTGCGAGCAGATGATGGCCACGGTGCAGCACGCGGGACACAACGTCGTCCTCTCGCCCGAGGGGGCGGACGTGGCCGTGGTCAACACCTGCGGCTTTCTGGCCTCTGCCTGCGAGGAGGCCATCGATAATATCTTAGAGATGGCGGAGCTCAAAAAAGATGGCAAGCTCAAAAAGATCATCGTCACCGGCTGCATGGCGCAGCGCTACAAGGACGATGTGCTCCATGAGCTGCCTGAGGTCGACGCGGTGCTCGGCACCGGCAGCTACGGCGAGATCGCCCGCGCGGTCGATGAGGTCATGGCGCCCGGCGGGCTGCGCCCCTGCTACATGGGCGATATTCAGAACTGCGTGCAGGGCGGCGCGCGCATTTTGTCCACGCCGCCGTGGTATGCGTACCTGCGCATCGCCGAGGGCTGCGACAACTGCTGTGCCTACTGCGTCATTCCGCGCCTGCGCGGCCGTTACCGCAGCCGCCCGATGAACGAACTTCTGGACGAGGCGAGCGAGCTTGCGTCCGCGGGCGTGAAGGAACTCATCGTCATCGCGCAGGACATCACGCGCTACGGCACGGACTTGAACGGCGAGCACCAACTTGCCGCACTCCTGCGTGAGCTGTGCAAGCTCGATTTCCACTGGATCCGCTTACACTACCTCTATCCCGATGACATCACCGATGAGCTCATCGACACGATCGCGCAGGAAAAGAAGATCGTGCCGTATCTCGACATCCCCATCCAGCACTGCAACGACGGCATCTTGAAGGCGATGAACCGCCGCGACACGAAAGAGAGCATCCGCAAGGTTTTCCACGACCTGCGCGCGCGCATCCCGGGCCTTGTGCTGCGGACGTCGATCATCGCCGGTCTTCCCGGCGAGGGGGAGAAGGAGTTCGAAGAGCTCTGCGACTTTTTGCGCGAGGAAAAGATCGAGCGCGCGGGCGTGTTCCCGTTCTCGCCCGAGGAGGGGACGAAGGCCGCGACGATGGAGCACGTTCCGATGGAGGAGGCCCAGCGCCGCACGGAGCTTTTAGTCGACGTGCAGAGCGATATCATCGACGAATACAATGAATCCGTCCTCGGCGATGTGCGCGAAGTGCTGTGCGAGGGCTGGAGTGAGGAAGCGCAGTCCTTTGTCGGCCGCAGCTACGCCGAATCCGTGGATATCGACGGAAAGATCTACTTTTCCGCAGAACGTGATATCATGGCAGGCGAGTTCGTCAATGTCCGCCTGACCGGCACGATGGACGGCGAGCTGACCGGCGAAGCGGTCGAATAAGTAAATGCCCTGCAGGGCAGGAGGAAAGAGAGATATGACAACTGCAAACAAGCTGACGATCATGCGCATTGCGCTGATCCCCGTATTCTTAGTGGTGCTGTACCTGGACTTCGCGGGTGCGAGGTGGTGGGCGCTCGGCATTTTCATCGTCGCGTGCCTGACGGACTTTGTCGACGGCTACATCGCCCGCCACTATAATCAGATCACAAATTTCGGCAAGTTCATGGACCCGCTGGCGGACAAAATGCTCGTCATGGCGGCAATGTGCTACTTTGTCGAATATGGGCAGATGCCCGGCTGGTGTCTCGCCATCGTGCTGCTGCGCGAATTTGCCGTTTCCGGCATGCGCCTTGTCGCCGTGGAGCAGGGGCGCGTCATCGCGGCCGCGTGGTCGGGCAAGGTGAAGACCGCCTCGACCATGGTGTGCCTGTGCCTGATGCTGGTGTTCCAGAGCAACCTTTTGAATGTCGTGTGCATCGCGGTCATCGTGGCGACGACCGTGTACTCCGGCATTGAGTATTTCGCAAAGAACCTCGACGTCTTCAAAGAGGCGGACTAAATCCGTTATTTCATCTTCTCAAAGGAGATCTATCATGTATTTATACAATTCTGCGACCCATAAAAAGGAAGAATTCAAGACCCATACGCCGAACCATGTGGAGATGTACACCTGCGGCCCGACCGTGTACCACTTTGCCCACATCGGCAACCTGCGCTCCTACATCATGGAGGACGTGCTGGAAAAGTACCTGCGCTTTTCGGGTTACAGCGTGAACCGCGTCATGAACATCACCGACGTCGGCCACCTGACGAGCGATGCCGATGAGGGCGAGGACAAGATGGTCAAGGGCGCCAAGCGCGAGCACAAGACCGTCATGGAGATCGCCAAGTTCTATACCGACGCGTTCTTCGCCGACTGCAAGAAGCTCAACATCAAGCGCCCCGACGTCGTCCAGCCCGCAACGGGCCTGATCGACGATTATATCAAGATCATCACGAAGCTGCTCGACACCGGCTATGCCTATATCGCCGGCGGCAATGTGTACTTCGATACGAGCAAGCTCTCTCGCTACTATATCTTCAACGACCACAACGAGGAAGACCTCGCCGTCGGCGTGCGCGAGGGCGTGGAGGAGGACGAGAATAAGAAGAACAAGAACGACTTCGTCCTCTGGTTCACGAAGTCCAAGTTCGAGGATCAGGCGCTCAAGTGGGATTCCCCCTGGGGCGTCGGATATCCGGGCTGGCACATCGAGTGCTCCGGCATTTCGATGAAGTACAACGGCGAATACCTCGACCTGCACTGCGGCGGCGTGGACAACGCCTTCCCGCACCACACGAACGAGATCGCGCAGAGCGAGAGCTACCTCGGTCATCCCTGGTGCCTCCAGTGGTGCCACGTGGCGCATCTCAACACTTCGCACGGCAAGATGTCTAAATCCAAGGGCGAATTTTTGACGGTCTCGCTGCTTGAGGAAAAGGGCTATGACCCGCTGGCGTACCGTTTCTTCTGCTTACAGAGCCACTACCGCAAGAGTCTTGTCTTCACGTGGGAAAACCTTGACAATGCGGTCGCCGCGTACAACAAGCTCATCGCGAAGATCGCGAACATCAAGGACGAGGGCGGCGTGGACGAGGCCGTTCGCGCCGAGTACCGCGCAAAGTTCATGAAGGAAATGGACAACGACCTCAACACCGCCATGGGCGTGACCGCGCTCTACGACGTGCTCAAGGCCAAGACCACGGGCGCGACGAAGCTCGCCATCATCGGCGACTATGACACGGTGCTGAGCCTCGACCTTCTCAAAAAGGCCGAGGCCGAGCGCGAGAAGAAGGAGAAGGCTGCGTCCCAGCAGAGCGCGGGCGGCTTCACGGTCGTCTCTGAGGATGGCACGGCGGACGAGGGCATCGAGAATCTGATCCGCCAGCGCGCGGAGGCCAAGAAGGCGAAGAATTTTGCCGAGGCCGACCGCATCCGCGACGAGCTCAAGACGAAGGGCGTCGAAGTGACCGATATGCCCGGCGGCGCAAAGTGGAAGCGCGTGTAAAAGGAAATTTTTAGAAAATGCAGGCGCGGCGGACCATCCGCCGCGCCTGTCCGCCGCTTTGGGGCAGAATAAGAAGCAGAGAAAAATCATCACGGAGGACGCCATGAGCAGAAAAGCGAGAAACCGCATGACAAGAGAGACCATCCCCGAGGGCTTCAGCGCCCCGATGGCGTTCGTCGATTTGCTCTCTGTCGTATTTTTCGGCCTCTCCGCGGTGAAGGCGGGGAACCTGTTCCACAGCGGACTGTTTGTAGCGGGTGCGGTAGTCTGCCTGCTCTCGGGTGTTGTGAAGGTGGGATGGAAGCTCATCGCGGCCGTCTCCCAAAGGAACATCTGGCCGATGTTTGTGCAGATGCGCGTCCTGATGCCGGTCGGCTTTTTGACGATGTTCGCGGCACTGATCGTAGACCGCGCAGGGCTGAACGGGGAAGCGATGCTTGCAAAGCTGAGCGGTTTTCCGGCATGCCTTTTCTTCCTTGCGGGCGCGCTTGGGATGATTTTGATGCTCGTTTTCGCGTTCCGGATGGATTCGAGCGACCCGAAGGTGAACTGGATGGAGCAGACCGTCAACAGCTTTGCGCAGATCTGCTTTTTCATCGGGCTGATGCTGGCCTGACGCTCTGCATCGAAAGAAAGAAAAGGGCCGCCTGTGGACGGCTCCTTTTGCATCAGGCTATGAAGAAAAATGAATGTGAGCGCTGTTTCAATGAATATCGAAAATGAATCAAGGTAAAGGATATTATTCAATAGTCGCAATGCGCAGAGCGGAATTTTACTCGCTTTTTGGCGGCGGATATGATATGCTTTTCCCAAATGATGGTCAGAAAGGACAAGGTTTCCATGATCAATATTTTCGATATGATGGGGCCGGTGATGGTCGGTCCGTCCTCGTCTCACACGGCGGGCGCGGCGCGCATCGGCAATATGGGAAGAACGCTGCTCGGCGAAGAGGTGGCGCGCGCGGACATCGGCCTGTACGGCTCGTTTGCTGAAACGGGCTACGGCCACGGCACGGACCGCGCGCTTTTGGCGGGACTTCTCGGCATGAAGCCGGACGACCTGCGTATCCCGAACGCCTATGAGGAGGCGAACCGCGCGGGTATGGCGTATTCGTTCCGCACGGTGGAGCTGCGCGACGCGCACCCCAACACCGCGCTTTTGGAGCTGACGGGCAAAAGCGGCAAAAAGCTGACGCTTCAGGCGTCGTCCATCGGCGGCGGCGCGATCGTCGTCAACAAGATCGACGGCATCGACGTAAACTTTACGGGCGACTTCAACACGCTGATCGTCCGCAATCAGGACGAGTCCGGCTCGGTCGCGGCGATCACGTCGATTTTAAGTCAGGTGCACATCAACGTGGCGAACATGAGTGTGAACCGTCACCGCCGCGGCGGTGACGCGCTGATGGTCATTGAAACGGATCAGCACATCAAGCCCCGGCAGGTGGAATTTCTCTCGGAGCTGCCGGGCATCCTGAGCGTGACCTATTACGATAAGGAGGACGATGAAGATGGCGCTGGATTCGATGAAGGAAATCTTTGAGCGCTCGGCGCGGGAGAATATCCCGTTCTGGGAGATCGTTTTGCAGTATGATATGGAGGAGCGCCAGGTGAGCCGTCAGGCCTCGATGGCGAAGATGCTGTCGACCTGGCAGGCCATTCAGGATGCGGCGGACTCCTATACCGGCACGCAGCGCAGCGTGAGTGGTCTGGTCGGCGGCGACGGGCTCAAGATGCGCCTGTACGCGCGCCGCGGAGAGAGCATCGGCGGTGAATTCATGGACGAGGTCATCGTGCAGGCTATCTCCATGGCGGAGTCGAACGCCTGCATGCGCCGCATTGTGGCAGCACCGACGGCGGGCTCATGCGGTGTGGTGCCGGCGGTGCTGCTGCCGCTGTGCGAGCGCGAGCATTACACGCAGCATGAGCTGCTTGAGGCGCTGTATGTCGCCTCGGGCATCGGCGCGGTGATCGCGTACCGCGCGAGCATCTCCGGCGCGGCGGGCGGCTGCCAGGCCGAGATCGGTACGGCGTCGGCCATGGCGGCGGGCGCACTCGTGTCGCTGCGCGGCGGCACGAACGAGCAGATCGGCCACGCCGTGGCGATGGCGCTCAAAAATCTGATGGGCCTTGTGTGCGACCCCGTCGCGGGCCTTGTCGAGGTCCCGTGCGTCAAGCGCAACGTCATCGGCGCGGTGAACGCGATCTCCGCGGCGGATATGGCGCTCGCGGGCATCGAGAGCCGCATCCCCGTCGACGAGGTCATCGACGCGATGGGCGAGGTCGGACGGCGCATGCCGGTCGAGTTCCGCGAGACGGCGCTCGGCGGTCTGGCCGCAACGCCGACCGGTAAGGCGGTCAAAGAACGCATGCCGCACGGCGCGCAATAAGTATCGTTCATTAAAGTGAGAAAAATGACTTCCGTTCAGGGAAAACCTGAACAGAAGTCATTTTTTATAAACCGCACAGAGATACGGGTTGTTCCGGATTTATTGATGGGTATAAAATTATGAAGCTTATATAGATAATCAATCGATGATTTTGAAGTAATTTGTTGAAAATGCCTTAAAAGATACGGTATAATCGCCGTCAGGATTAGATAGGAGGGCAACCATGAAACCTGACACAGAAAAGATCCTGAGCATTCTTGCCTCGCATGAGAGTGACCCATCGAATCTCATCGCGATTTTGCAGGATGTTCAGGCGGAGTACAACTATTTAAGCGAAGCAAACCTGACGCTCATCGCTGACACGCTCGGATTAAGCGTGTCGAAGGTGTACAGTGTGGCGACGTTCTACGAGAACTTCTCGCTCGAAGCCAAGGGAAAGCACATTGTCAAGGTCTGCGCGGGCACGGCGTGCCACGTGCGGAAGTCCGGGCCGATCTACGATGCGATCTATGAGTATCTGGGTCTGCACGGAAAGAAAAAGACCTCGGACGACGGCCTCTTCACGCTCGAAACGGTCGCGTGTCTCGGTGCCTGCGGTTTGGCGCCGGTCATGACCGTGGACGGCGAGGTGCATGCCAAGATGGACCCCGAGCGCGCCATCGAGCTGCTTGAGTCCATCCGCAAAGAGGAGGTGCGAGCGTGAGCAAGCTGACAAGAGAAGAATTCCGCGTCCTGCGCACAAGAGCGGAGCACGACCTCACGCAGAGCCGCGAGGTGCCGTCCATCCTCATCTGCGCGGGCACGGGTTGCATCGCCGGCGGCGCAATGAAAATTTACGACAATTTCAGATCCGAGTGCGAGGCGCGCGGGCTGAAGGTCTACGTCGGCTTGAAGCACGACTCGGACGAGGAAAAGAGCCTGCACGTCAAAATGAGCGGCTGCCACGGCTTTTGCGAGATGGGCCCGCTCGTGCACATCGAGCCGATGGGTGTGATGTACATTCACGTCAAGCCCGAGGACTGCCACGAGATCTTAGAGAAGACCGTACTCGGCGGCGAGGTCATCGACCGTCTGGTCTACCATCTCGATGGCACGGCGTACCCGAAGCAGGAGGATATCCCGTTCTATAAAAAGCAGCACCGTGTGGTGCTGGAAAACTGCGGCACGTCGGACGCCGAGGACATCGAGGAGTATATCGCCAAGGGCGGCTACAGCGCGTTTGAAAAGGCGCTATTCGAGATGACGGACGAGCAGATCTGCCGCAATATTCTCGATTCCGGCCTGCGCGGCCGCGGCGGCGGCGGATTCCCCGCAGGACGCAAGTGGGATGGCGCGCGCAAACAGAAGAGCGCGAAAAAATACATCGTCTGCAACGGCGACGAGGGTGACCCCGGTGCGTTCATGGACCGCAGCGTGATGGAGGGCAACCCCCACAGTGTGCTCGAGGGCATGATGATCGCGGGTCTCGCCGTCGGCAGCGACGAGGGCTATATCTACGTGCGCGCGGAGTATCCGCTGGCAGTGAACCGCCTGAAAACGGCCATCGCTCGCGCCGAGGAGATGGGCCTTCTCGGAACGAACATCCTTGGCAGCGATTTCAATTTCCGCATCCACGTCAACAAGGGTGCGGGCGCGTTCGTCTGCGGTGAGGGCAGCGCCCTGACCGCATCGATCGAGGGCAACCGCGGCATGCCGCGCGTCAAACCTCCGCGCACCATCGAGCATGGCCTGTGGGCAGAGCCCACGGTGCTCAACAACGTGGAGACGTTTGCCAACGTCCCGCTCATCATCAAAAACGGCGTGGAGTGGTACCATAGCATCGGCACGGAGAAGAGCCCCGGCACGAAGGCCTTCGCCCTGACAGGCAACGTGGTCAACACGGGCCTTATCGAGGTGCCGATGGGCACGACCATCCGCGAGGTCGTTTTCGACATCGGCGGCGGCATCCCGAACGGCAAAAAGTTCAAGGCCGTGCAGATCGGCGGCCCCTCCGGCGGTGCGACCACGGCGAGCGACGAGCATCTTGACCTGCCGCTCGACTTCGACTCGCTCAAGAGCATCGGCGCCATGATCGGCTCGGGCGGCCTCGTCGTCATGGATGAGGACACCTGCATGGTCGAGACCGCGCGCTTTTTCATGCGCTTTACGCAGAACGAAAGCTGCGGCAAATGCGTCCCCTGCCGTGAGGGTACAAAGCGCATGCTGGAGATTTTGGACCGCATCATCGCAAACGAAGGAAGCCTTGAGGATCTTGACCTTTTGCAGGAGCTCTCCAAGACCATTTCGGAAACGGCGCTGTGCGGCCTCGGCCAGAGCGCGTGCAAGCCCGTGCAGAGCACGCTGCGCCACTTCCGCCAGGACTATCTGCGCCATGTGGTCGACCACCACTGCCCGATCTGCAACGGCCGCAAGCGCCGCCTTGTCATCAAGCCCGAGCTGTGCAAGGGCTGCGGCAAGTGCAAGCGCAACTGCCCGATGGAGGCCATCTCCGGTGAGATCCGCATGCCGCATACGATCGACAACGACAAGTGCATCCACTGCGGCGCATGCTGGGGCGCGTGTCCGTTCGGCGCGATCGACGCCATTGAAGAGGAGGACTGAGACATGGCAAAAGGTATGATGATCGTTGACGGTCAGCGCGTCAACTTCGATGGGGAAAAGAACGTGCTCTCCGTCATCCGTAAGGCCGGTATTGAAATGCCGACGTTTGCTATTACTCCGACCTCTCCGTTTACGGCGCGTGCCGCATGTGCGTGGTGGAGGATGAAAAGACCGGCAAGATCGACGCGAGCTGCTCGATGGAGCCGCGCGACGGCATGCGCATCAGCACGAACAGCGCGCGGCTTCTCAAGCACCGGCGCGTCATTCTGGAGCTGCTGCTTGCCTCGCACAACTGCAACTGCACCACCTGCGAAAAGAGCGGCCACTGCCGCTTACAGGAGCTTGCCCAGCAGTTCGGTGTGCGCAGAATTCGCTTCCCCGATACGCGCGAGCACTACGAGATCGACAGCTCGTCGCCTGCGGTGCTGCGCGACCCGAACAAGTGCATCCTCTGCGGCGACTGTGTGCGCGTCTGCCACGAGGTGCAGGGCGTCAGCAATCTGCGCTTTGCCGGCCGCGGCCCAGGCCTGCACATCGCCACGGCGGACAATAAGCCCTTGAGCGAGACGCACTGCGTCAGCTGCGGACAATGCTCCGCCGTGTGTACCACCGGCGCCATCACCATCAAGAACGACATTGGCCCCGCGTGGAAAGCCCTGCAGGACCCGCAAAAGCGAGTCGTCATTCAGATCGCGCCCGCCGTGCGCGTCGCCATCGGCGAAGCCTACGGCCTCCCCGCGGGCGAAAACGTGCTCGATAAGCTCGTCACCGCGCTCAAGATCATGGGCGCGGACGAGGTGTACGACACCATCTCTGTCTCTTA
>ENA-OXEG01001375-OXEG01001375.1-human-gut-metagenome-genome-assembly--contig:-NODE-1375-length-11851-cov-12.479654_pt1 | contig 11851 bp, 8 predicted proteins | sample MGYA00249355_ERZ652243 | MGnify/ENA primary metagenome ERZ652243 (study PRJEB26925, sample SAMN05826944) | human gut metagenome | biome: ENVO:2100002; feature: ENVO:00000062; material: ENVO:00002003... | reverse complement strand
TGTTAAGCCTGTAGCTAGCGTTCATCCTGAGCCAGGATCAAACTCTTCATTGTAATAATATCTTTTCCAACTGTTCAGTTGATAATCTGCTCAAGGATTCCAAATCTATCAATATCAATATTGACGGTTCTTGTTTTTTCCGTACACCATATATATATTACATACGGTGCACCGGCTTGTACTACTTGTTTGTTTATCTTAAATCTTTCAAAGAACTCTCATTTATGTTTTGCCATCGTTTCCGAAAGCGGATGCAAAGGTAAGAGATTTTATCGTAACCACCAAATGTTTTCGAAAGTTTTTTTTGAAAAAGTTTTTTTTCGAAACTTCCATAAAAGGCGGGACGTCCATCCTCCCCAGGTCTTATCCGTTCTCGCTCCCTTAGCCCCGCTAAGGTAAGATACTGGGTGCAGACACTGTCAAGGAAAACTCTCCTACGTTTGTTTCACCAAGTCAGTCACACACTGTCTGAAGTGCCGCATCTCTCTCGATTGCGGATGCAAAGGTAGACCTTTTAACGATAACCAGCAAACATACGAAGGAAAAATTATACGGATTTCCTGAAACTTTTTTGTAATACTCTGAATAACAGATGTGTTACAAAGCATGTTTTTATAACGGAGGACACGGAAGGAAAAAGACAGACACATTATAATATTCGCACGCGCGTATAAGGACGGAAAAAGGAAGGGACCCATACGAAAACAGCAGACGGAAAACAAGAAAAGACGGAAAAGAAGCAAGCCCGAAGGACAACCGGACAAGTTACGAAACACAAACTACAGAGCTCTCAAAAGTGCTGACTCTGCAAACACTTGGGAAAAACTTTAGAAAAAAAAATGCAGAGAAGAAAAAAAATCATTTTCTTACATCTCGACGGTTGTTCGGAAACACCATCAACTTCAAGAACCAATACTTACACCCAGACAAAAGCAAAAAACATCTACTTTATCCATCAAGCTACACATATTCCAATCCACAAATAAAAGACAACCTGTTCTATTTAAAGAAGAAAAGTTTTCAGTAGATTTGCACTATATAAAGATATACAATGAAGAAAATAATTATCGCCATCGATTCATTCAAAGGCTGTCTAACTTCAGCAGAAGCAGGAAAAGCTGCCGAAAAAGGTATCAAAAGCATAAATCCTTCCTGCCACACTTCAGTTATTCCCATCGCTGATGGCGGTGAAGGTTTACTGGACGTACTCATCACAGCCACTAAAGGGAAATATATAACCTTATCGGCACATGGACCGCTAATGAAAATGGCAAAAACACATTACGGTCTGTCCGGCAATGGCAGAACAGCTATTATAGAAATGGCTGCCATCAGCGGACTACCTCTCGTACCTATTGAACAAAGAAATCCTATGCTGACAACAACCTTTGGTACAGGAGAATTGATAAAAGACGCATTAAACAAAGGATGCAGAAATTTTATAATCGGTATTGGCGGAAGCGCGACTAATGACGCAGGATTAGGAATGCTACAGGCACTAGGTTTCCGCTTTCTAGACAAATCAGGGCATACCTTAGGTACAGGAGGCCAAATAATGGAAGCCGTGGCAAACATAGACACATCCGGTATTCACCCCGCACTAAGAGAAACACACTTCATGGTAGCATGTGATGTAGCCAACCCTTTCTACGGCCCTGACGGAGCGGCATATATCTTTGCACAACAAAAAGGAGCCGATTCAAATATGGTGCAAAGACTGGATGAAGGCATGCAATCATTAGCCGAAGTTATAAAGAAAACGACAGGAAAAGATATCACGAACTACCCCGGTGCAGGTGCAGCCGGAGGCATGGGTGGTGGACTACTGGCTTTTTTTAACGCAGAGCTAAAACCGGGAACAGAATTATTATTGAAAGCCATCGACTTCTCCGAAAAAATAAAAGGAGCAGACCTCATTATTACGGGCGAGGGAAAAGCAGACCGGCAGACAGCTATGGGAAAAGTACCATACGGAATACTAAAGGAAGCACAAAAAGAACATATTCCCGTTATTGTACTGGCAGGCAGTATAGAAAACCTGCCGGAATTAAACAAAGCGGGATTCAAAGGTATATTCTCTATAGCCCCCGGCCCCATCACCCTGGAGAAGGCAATGGAACCGGAGTTTGCTAAAGAAAATATCACCCGGCTGGTTTCCCAACTCTATTCAGTTATAACTAGCTTCGGCTAATTTGCAAGCCTTTGTCGGACAAAGCCATATCAACGAAACGGGCACAACTGTTGGGTGGGTTCTGAGTAAGAATACTTCGAATACGTATAGCAGCCTCAGGATCTTTAGCCACCATATAAAGATAACCTCCTCCCCCCGCACCTGGCAATTTATATCCCAGGCAATAATCATCAATCCGGCGAATGATAGTCTCAACTGCCTCGGGATTAGTGCCGGGATCCAACGCTTGGTTCAGCTTCCAGCTTTTACCAACCAAACGCCCCATTTCATCGAAATTCCCACGCTGAATGGCTTCGTACAAGTCAAGAGCATGCCCCTTCATACCGCCAAGTATAGACAAATGCTCTGTGGAGTTGAGGAACATGCTACGCACGATTTCAGCTAAAATTCCTTTGGCTGTACGGGTAATTCCCGTGTAATAAAGCAAATGGCACTTCTGATATTCGCCACCTGTAAACAAATAATCGGGCAACCAGCGCACTAACGGACTCTGATCCATACCTGCATGAGTCTGCAATAATTTCACTCCACGAAGCACACCTCCGTATTGATCTTGCCACCCCCCTCCGGTAGTCAGCAACTGTTCCAAAATAAGCGTACGGTTACATATCTCGTTCTTATCCCAGTTCAGTCCGCAAAAATCAGAGATTGCCCCCAGCACAGTTGATGCAAGAATAGAACTTGTACCCAGACCGGAGCCCGCAGGAATCGCAGAAAGCAGAGTGATTTCCATTCCGGAGCCAAACGCCTTCAACTGCTCTTCCAATGAAACATACGATTCGGTGGAAAAGCCCGGCTGGAAACCTGCCAGCACCAATGCCGCTTTAGGTATAGAGAATGGGGATCCCACTTGCATGAAATCCCTTACCTCCCCGTAAGTTGTAACCACTTCCATAGCGCCTAAGTCTATAGAACGAAGAATTATCTTATACTCCCGACAGGGTTTCACGTAAACTTGTAGAGGAGGCTGCCCGTTCAACTCAATAGCAATATTCACCACATTCCCCCCTTCATTCAAGCAATAAGGTGGAGTATCCGTCCATCCGCCGGCCAGATCAATACGGACCGGACTACGCCCCCAGACAATCTGATCGGAGTACACTGACAAATGCGGTTGCTGCCTCTTGGCTAAAGCCGAAGCAGTAAGTCCGTCGCGCATCAAACGAAAAGCCTCATTCTCATATTCCCGATAAGCCAGCCCCTTAAGCTGCTGCACCCGGGCACGGAACATATTATCACTGATACGTGTCATCAGCGGAGCCGATTCTGATAAAGGCTCAGGCAACGACAGATCATACCGAGCAAATTCTCCAGCAGCATTCTCCAAATTTAGCTGATAAAAGACACTTCGTTCATAATTATGCGCCAATGCCGGCCAATTCTTTATCCGGAAAGCTTCACGCTGTTCTGCCAGACGATAAAGATTAGAATAAGCAGATATATCATCGGCAGATAACTTACGACAGCGTTGCCATATTTCTTTTCCTTGCTGTAATACCGGTTCAGAAACCATCCAGCGCATAACTGCTCCCAATTCCTCTACAGATGAGCAAACCGGAAACAAACGCGCGGCCTGCAAGTCGTGACCGTTTTCTATTTCTTCCACCGAAATGCCGCGCACAGCACACCACTCACCTACAGACATTCCTTGATAATATGTTTCTTCCTTAGCCAAAGCTCCCTTGAAAGTATCATTGAAGCCGTATGGACGCGCTACATAGCCAGATTCTCCAAAAGGAACCACATCAATACACACACCGGACGGAACCTCTAGGTTCCAATTATTAGCGGGAACCCCTGTTATGATGGTCTGGTGATGGATATTCCATCCTGCTCCTACATAACTGTTCTCTATCCATATTTCCGAATTTTGTGAGGTAAGTTGATAACCTACCTCAGCATTCTGAACAAACATGGCCGGATGCGGTTTTACCTTCTTGTGCATAATCTCCCGCTGGTCGTTTACCAGATTTTGTACTGCCAATGTAGAAGAAATAAGTTCACGACTGGTTCCGTAATGATAAAACTCCCCTCCGGGCAACGGCAGAATAGCCACACTCAGCTTGTTAAGTTCATCGTCCATCATACGCGGGTGCTCTCCCAATGTAAGTCCGAAATCAGAATACATGTCATAATAAGAGAGTTTTCCTTCCTTATAAGATCGTTTTACCAACAGACTAACCGCACGGTCACTTAACAGCCAAATTCCGATATCCATCAGAAAAAGATGGGTTTGCATTAATTTCCCCAATTCCTCCACCGAAGGTTTTTGAAGCATGAAATCAAGCTTATCGGGAGTAGCCCGTGAAGAAATAAAAACACCATGGTTCTTTGCCAGATTAGGATCTACCCATAAACCGTAACACACCACATCCGCATCAGGAATAGTCTGAAGCGGTTGGCCCGCACGGATATAAACATCTCCACTTGCAATCAATGTATGAAGAGAAGACGGAGCTTTCTCCATGATTTGTTCATATAAAGGGAGCTGGAGGGAAAGCAGATTTTGTGACAGCCGTTGTCCTCTGGCCCACCGGAATACAGGAATGGGAGTAAGAATTTTGCCGGATGGCGCATATCCGGGCAAACGACGACTCTGCCCGCCTGCATGAAGTAAAATACGTTTTTCTTTTCCCAACCAAGTAAGAAAATCGCTGTCAGGAGTCACTTTCTGATGACAAGCCTCCAACAGCCATGCGGTCCCCCCACCTGATCCCAGCTTACTGCCTATAGGATCGGAAGTACAAAACCACTCTGTCCGGTCTGCTTTCTCTATATCATGAAAACATTCCACCAGATTAGGGGGAAGTGATAATAATTTTTTCATAGCACATCTTTGTTTTTATTGCACACAAAGATGCTTATTTTCCCCTAATAAGCCAAAAGATGAGACATGAATTTTAATCAGTAAATTCAAAAACACGCTCATCCAATGACATCACTTCCTTAGAGCCCGGTTGTGCAACAGGCACACCGAATGGCATCTGCGCTACCAATTTCCAATCACCAGGCAAATTCCAAGCTTTACGTACTTCATCATCAATCAGCGGATTATAATGTTGCAAAGACGCCCCCATTCCTGCATCTTCCAGCATGGTCCAGACTGCCAACTGATGCATAGCATCGGTCTGCTCTGCCCAGATAGGGAAATTATCTTTATAAGTGGGGAAACTTTCCTGCAAAGAGCGAACGATAGCCATATCTTCAAAATATAGAATAGTACCATATCCACAAGCAAAACAGCCATCAATCTTTTCTTCGGTCTTGCCAAATACCTCAGCCGGAACCCGCTCACGCAAGACATTTTTTACAATGTTCCACAACTTTTCATGCGCCTTACCTGTTAATAACACAACACGAGTGGTTTGAGAATTGAAAGCTGAGGGAACAAATTCTACAGCAAAACAAATTAAATCTCTTATTTCTTTATCAGACAATGTCGATTTGTTTTCGATCTGATAAAATGTACGACGGGCTTTCAGAGCCTCTTTAAAACTTTTTGTCATATAATACAACGTATTTATAGGTTATTATAAATGAAGAACAAACAGGTAACAAAAGAAGTTCACTTTTTTTGCTTTTTTCAATGCAATAACCTATTTTTGTTAGCTAATTATTAACATTAAAAACAACACATTCAATGAAAGATTTTCTAAAATTTACGTTTGCCAGCGTCATCGGCGTCATTCTGGCAGGCGTAGTGTTCACTATACTAGGGATTATCACTCTGGTTGGCATAGTCGCCTCATCGGATACTGAAACGGTGGTGAAAGACAACTCTATCTTCGTACTCGACTTTAAAGGCAGTTTGTCCGAACGTGTACAGGAAAACCCACTCCAACAACTTTTGGGAGAAGAATTTGAAGCATACGGTTTGGATGACATTCTAGCTTCTATCAAGAAGGCAAAAGACAATGACAAAATCAAGGGTATTTATATCCAACCTTCTTATCTGGAAGCATCATACGCTTCCTTAGAGGAAATACGCAATGCATTACTGGATTTCAAAGAAAGCGGCAAATTCATCGTTGCTTATGCAGACCAATATGCACAGGGGATGTATTATCTTTCCAGCGTGGCCGATAAAATAATTATCAATCCGCAAGGAAGTATTGGATGGCACGGAGCAGGCATGCAACCTGTTTTCTTCAAAAATCTGGTTTCCAAACTAGGACTGGAAATACAAGTATTCAGAGTGGGTACTTACAAATCAGCCGTGGAACCGTTTATTGCTACAGAAATGAGTCCGGCCAACCGCGAACAGATGACCGAATGTCTGGAATCTGTCTGGCATCGTATTCTTGCAGATGTATCCGACTCACGACGCATCCCGACAGATACTCTGAATGCTTATGCTGACCGATATATGGATTTTTGTCAGGCAGAAGAATATATTCAATGCAAACTGGCAGATACCCTGATGTATAAAGATGAGGTTATTTCCTATCTGAAACAATTAAGCGGTCGTGACGAAAACGACAAACTAAACAGTCTTTTCATAGAAGACATGATAAACGTCAAGAAAAATGTGCCCAAAGACAAAAGTGGAAATATAATAGCCGTATATTATGCATACGGCGAGATCCTGGATGCTCCCGGCAGTTCCACAGAAGATTGTATTGATGTACAAAAGATGTGTAAAGACCTGCGCAAATTACGTGACAACGATGACGTAAAAGCTGTTGTATTACGCGTCAACTCACCGGGTGGCAGCGCATACGGTTCAGATCAAATATGGCGTGAAGTAGTAAGACTGAAAGAGAAAAAACCGGTAATCGTTTCTATGGGAGATTATGCTGCATCAGGAGGCTATTACATTTCCTGCGCTGCAAACCGCATTTTCGCTGACCCGACTACGCTGACTGGTTCTATCGGCATATTCGGCATGATGTATTCAGGTGAGAAACTGTTTACTGAAACTTTAGGACTAAATTTTGATGTAGTGAAAACTAATAAAATGGCTGATTTGGGTGCCAGCCTAGGTCCGGTTCTCACCCGCCCGCTAAATGCATCAGAACAAGAATTAATGCAGAACTATGTCAACCGAGGATACAAGCTGTTCGTAAACCGTTGCGCTGAAGGTAGAAAAATGTCTACAGAGGCTATTGAAAAAGTTGCTGAAGGCCGTGTATGGACCGGTGCCATGGCAAAAGACCTTGGTCTGGTAGACGAGCTGGGAGGTATAGACAAAGCATTGAATGCCGCCGCCACCCAAGCCGGTATCGAAAATTACAGTATTATCGGCTATCCTGAAAAAGAAAATATTTTCGCAAGCCTGCTGGGCAATCAGAAAAAACATTATATAAACAGCGAAATTAAAGAATATTTGGGAAGCTATTATAACAGCTTCAAGGCGCTGGAGAACATAAAAGACGCCAACTGTATACAGGCACGTATGCCGTTTGACCCTAATATCCAATAAATTGCACATGGAAGGTAATCTTATCAAGATAAACAAGTGGCTATATCCGGTTTCATGGATTTATGGGACCGGTGTATGGCTGCGTAATAAATTGTTTGACTGGGGAATATACAAAGAACGTAAGTTTGATATCCCGGTCATCTCGGTAGGCAACATCACCGTAGGCGGAACCGGAAAGACCCCCCATACAGAATACCTGATAAGATTATTGCAGAAAGATTACAAAGTAGCCGTACTAAGCCGCGGCTACAAACGCAAATCCAAAGGCTTTGTACTTGCCAGACCGGATACGTCCGTACAGATGATAGGTGACGAACCTTTCCAAATGAAACAGAAGTTTCCGGATATCCATATGGCAGTAGACCGGGACCGTTGTCATGGCATAGAGCAGTTATGCAATAGTCACATCGCCCCTGGAACAGAAGTGATTATTTTGGATGATGCTTTCCAGCACCGATATGTAAAGCCCGGAATAAACATCTTATTAGTAGATTACCACCGACTGATTTGCGAAGACACCTTGCTGCCTGCCGGACGAATGCGCGAACCTGAAAACGGAAAAAGCCGGGCACATATTGTTATTGTCACTAAATGTCCTAAGGACATCACCCCTATGGATTTAAGAGTCTTAAGCAAGCAAATGGAACTTTACCCCTATCAGCAGCTCTACTTCACAACATTAGCATACGGCAAGCTGCATCCGTTGTTTACAGCAGGGAATGCAGTTTCATTAAAAGAGATAGAAAAAGACAAGCATATCCTATTGGTGACAGGCATAGCCTCCCCAGCAAAACTCATTCAAGATTTATCACCATACAATGAGCACATTGAGTCACTGGCTTTCAGTGACCACCATGACTTTACAGCAAGAGATATGGAACTGATAAAGAAGCGTTTCATGAAACTTCCGGAAGGTAAACGCATGATTATCACCACTGAAAAAGACTCTGTACGACTAGCAGCCCATCCACTGATGGACGAAACGCTGAAACCTTATATATATATGCTGCCCATTGAGGTAGCCTTTTTACAAGACCAACAAGAACTGTTTAACTCAAATATAACCGACTATGTTAGAAAAAATTCAAGAAACAGCAACTTTTCTTAGAGAAAAGATGCATACCAGTCCCGAAACTGCTATTATATTAGGTACCGGCTTAGGAAGCCTAGTACACGAAATTACCGATAAATACGAGATCAGTTACAAAGATATCCCTAATTTCCCTGTTTCAACCGTAGAGGGACATAGCGGTAAATTGATTTTCGGCAAATTAGGTAATAAAGACATCATGGCTATGCAAGGACGTTTCCACTTCTATGAAGGATACTCCATGAAAGAAGTTACTTTCCCCGTACGGGTGATGCGTGAATTAGGCATCAAAACATTGTTCGTATCCAATGCAGCTGGAGGTACGAATGCAGACTTTGAAATTGGTGATCTGATGATTATCAGAGATCATATCAACTTTTTTCCCGAACATCCGTTGCACGGCAAGAACATTGAATACGGCCCCCGTTTCCCGGATATGAGTGAAGCCTACTCCAAAGAACTGATAGACAAAGCACTGGAGATCGCTAAAGAAAAAGGTATCAAAGTACAACAAGGAGTATATATCGGTACACAGGGACCTACCTTCGAAACTCCGGCAGAATACAAGATGTTCCACATTCTTGGAGCTGACGCCGTAGGTATGTCTACCGTTCCTGAAGTTATTGTAGCAAACCATTGTGGCATCAAAGTGTTTGGAGTATCGGTTATCACCGACCTAGGCGTGGAGGGAAAAATTGTGGAAGTTTCACACGAAGAGGTTCAGAAAGCGGCAGATGAAGCGCAACCGCGCATGACTACCATTATGCGTGAAATGATTAATCGAATTTAAGGACATGCAGGAAATAAACAGAACAGAAATAGCGACCTTAGGTGAGTTCGGTCTCATTAAACATCTAACGAAGGATATCGAGTTAAAAAATCCGGAAACCCAATATGGTGTGGGAGACGATGCAGCCGTATTGGAGTTTAAAGATAAAGAGGTATTGGTGACCACAGACTTACTGATGGAAGGGGTACATTTTGATTTGGTTTATACCCCATTGAAACATTTGGGATATAAATCGGCCATCGTAAACTTCTCGGACATTTATGCTATGAATGGTACTCCAAAACAAATCACAGTTTCTATCGCACTGTCCAAACGCTTTTGTATTGAAGATTTAGAACAGTTCTATGATGGGCTAAAACTGGCTTGTGAACTACACCATGTAGATATTGTGGGTGGAGATACAACTTCATCCGTAACCGGGCTCGCCATCAGTATTACTTGCATAGGTGAAGCGGACAAGGACAAAGTAGTTTATCGCAACGGCGCACAAGATACAGACTTGATTTGTGTCAGCGGTGACTTGGGAGGAGCTTATATGGGACTTCAACTTCTAGAGCGTGAAAAGGCTGTTTTCCAAGGAGCAAAAGAAGCAAATCCGGATTTTTCCGGAAAAGAATATATTTTGGAACGTCAGTTAAAGCCTGAAGCACGTAAGGATATCATTGAGAAACTGGCAAAAGCGGGAATCAAGCCCACCGCTATGATGGATATTTCCGACGGCCTTTCTTCGGAACTGCTACATATATGCTCACAAAGCGATACCGGCTGTCGCGTTTACGAGGAAAGAATTCCCATTGATTACCAAACGGCTGTAATGGCGGAAGAGCTGAATATGAATGTGACAACATGTGCTTTAAATGGTGGTGAGGACTATGAGCTATTATTTACTGTACCTTTAACAGAGCATGAACGAGTTTCGGCTATAGAGGGTATAAAAGTGATTGGTCACATCACCAAACCGGAGCTGGGATGTGCCCTGATTACCCGTGACGGACAAGAGTTTGAGCTGAAAGCGCAAGGTTGGAATCCACTAAAAGAAAAATAATTTTAATTAAACAACACTGATAATAAACACCTTATGTTTTTATCAGTGTTTTTTTTTAGAAATAGTTTGCAGTTTAAAAAAGTTTCACTACCTTTGCAACCGCAAACAAGAAATAATGGTGCCATAGCTCAGTTGGTAGAGCAAAGGACTGAAAATCCTTGTGTCCCCGGTTCGATTCCTGGTGGCACCACCTGCAAAACTCCGAAATGCTTCATTATCAAGCGTTTCGGAGTTTTTCGTTTTAACAGATTGCGCTGAGTTACCTATAAAGTTACCTATCAAATAATCATCTGAAGCTGTTTAAATCGGCTTAAATCGCCTTGATTAAACACCATTAAAGACTTCCTTTTAATCTTCAAACTGATTAAAGCGCCAATAAAAAAGGCCTGCCACTCACGCCCTTCTTATTCGTAGAACATTCTTTTTCCTCTCGTTTCAAAAGCATCATAGAAGCACAATCCCGTAAATTAGGCACACTACCTTAAACGTGCATCATAAACAGAGAAAACGCAAAAATCCCAATGACACAATGACACTTTGACCTTATTGAACTTTTTGACCTTTTACCCTTTTTCCACATTATAAACCACCATACCTATAACCGAAGAACCGAGAGCTATATATAACCTTATATTTATAACCGTCAGCCCATAGAACACCGAACCCATATACAAGGCTATCTAAAACCTACGTAACATGGACACAAAGTGTATTGCACCCTTGAATATCGAGCACTCGGCATGAGAGACTGAACATATCAATATGCAAAGTTACCACAACTGCACTATCAGATGAGCAAAGATACCAACAACAAGAGCAACAAGTATCTTGGTCTATCAAACCTTGGTATAAACTTGAAGAAAAAAGCGGAGAAACTATCCTTTTTTTAGTCGATTTAGGCTTGCAGTTAGAGCCAAGCAAGTTGTACTTTTGTGGGCACAAAATTCGTTTTGCCCCCTCAAAAGTAACTTGCCGGCTACTACCGCAGCGGAGCGATAAATCGCTGTTTCGCTTTGCGAAAGAGGACGTTTTAAAGGAAAACGAACCAACTAAAGGTAACTGTGGCTACAAGCTACCTTGTTACAAAGCATCATGGTCGTCAGATTGATTGTTTTCAGTTACTTCAATTCATTTATCCCTCAAACAGTGCTATCTAAGGCTATTGAACGATAATACTTAAGTTATTTATTCTGTGTTTCTTATGCATTAAATACCCATACAACTCAAACACAATCAAACATTAGTTAATTAATTCACATTACTTTCTGTCTCTTATACACATCTCCGAGCCCACGAGACGGAGCTACATCTCG
>ENA-OXEG01001358-OXEG01001358.1-human-gut-metagenome-genome-assembly--contig:-NODE-1358-length-11965-cov-5.180353_pt1 | contig 11965 bp, 9 predicted proteins | sample MGYA00249355_ERZ652243 | MGnify/ENA primary metagenome ERZ652243 (study PRJEB26925, sample SAMN05826944) | human gut metagenome | biome: ENVO:2100002; feature: ENVO:00000062; material: ENVO:00002003... | reverse complement strand
TGTGTATAAGAGACAGTTCCGGGGCAGCTCGGCTGGGCGCACCGCTGATGAACGATTTTGCCGTGATTTCCCTGTCCGACCTTCTGACGCCAAAGGACGTGATCGAGAAGCGGCTCCGTGCGGCGGCAGCGGGAGATTTTTCCATTTGTCTGTACAATCCGTCGAGCAAAAAGCGGGCGGACTATTTAAGCTGGGCGTGCCGGATTGTATCCGAGTATTATGCACCGGATACGCCCTGTGGCTGGGTGCGGATGATCGGAAGACAGGATGAAGAGAAGAAAACCTGCACGCTGCAGGAGCTTACCAAAGAGCAGGTGGATATGTTTACGACGGTCTTTATCGGCAGCAGCAGGACAAGCTTCCAAAACGGTCTGTTGGTAACAAAGCGCGGCTATGAAAAGCGGGTGGCGGTCAATCGGGCAGGCGGAAAGGAAAAGCTCAGAATCCTGCTGTTTGGCGGAACAACGGAGGGCAGAGAGCTGGCACAACGTCTGTTGACTCTTCCAGTCATTTTTAAAGTCAGTGTAGCAACTCCATATGGAGAGGAACTGCTGCAGGATCTGCCGCAGGCAACGATTCTGGCAGGACGGATGGATCGAACACAGATGGAGCGGGAGATGGAAAAGGGCTATGATCTTGTGATTGATGCGACCCATCCCTATGCGGCAGAGGTGAGCGAAAATATCCGTCAGGCGGCGCAGCAGGAGCAAATCCGTCTGCTTCGGGTTTGCCGCAGAGCTTCAAAGGTCGGCAGTGACTGTTACTGGGTGCAGGATGCAAAGGAGGCGGCAGGACTGTTGCAGACGCTTTCTGGAAATGTCCTGCTGACGACGGGCAGCAAGGAGCTTGCGGCGTTTGAAGGCGTGGAAAAAGAGCGGCTCTATGTGCGGGTGCTTCCCTCCAAAGAAGCGCTTGATCTGTGCGAAAAGGCTCAGATTCCGCACAGCCACATTCTTGCGCTGCAGGGACCCTTCACAACTGCGTTAAATATTGCGCTGATGGAGCAGTACCATATCGGCATCCTCGTGACGAAGGATGGAGGCAAAAAGGGCGGCTTTCTGGAAAAACAGGAGGCTGCGCGCCTGCAGAAGGCTGCGCTTGTCGTGATTGGCAGACCGACGCAGGAAGAAGGGTATTCTGTAGAAGAAGCCTGGAACCTTGTACTGGAGAGCCTGTATGCAAAAGGAGGCGCTGGCGGATACGCGCAGGTCGAGGACAACGCAGCATCCGGGCGGGCGAAGCTGTCCACAGCTGTAGAGCAGGAACTGTGCGTCTACGACACGAAAGGAGGTGCTGTGGAATGAGAAAACTGACAGTCGTTGGAATGGGACCCGGCAGCCAGTCCTGCCTGACACTGGAAGCGTTGGAAGCGTTACGCAAAGCAGACCTGATTGTCGGGGCAGGACGCCTGCTTGAAACACTTCCGGAGGGATGCTCGAAGAATCGGAAAATAGCGGTTTCCGCCCAGGCGGTCTGTGATGCAGTGTATGGTTCTGACAGCAGCTTTCCCTGCGTGGTCTGTACCGGGGACACCGGCTGTTACAGCCTTTGTACCGGGCTTGGAAAAGACTGGGACGGAGAGCTCTCCATTCTGCCCGGGATCGGAAGTATGTCCTATTTGGCTGCGAAACTGCAGCTGCCGTGGCAGGACTGGAAAGTGGTGAGTGCCCACGGAAGAGCCTGTGATCCTGTTGCGGCAGTTACAGAAAATCCGGAAGTGTTTTTTTTGACCGGACCGGACAATACGGCGCAGGAACTTTGCAGACAGCTGGTGCAGGCGGGATTTGGCGGATGCCGGGCGTATGTCGGAGAAAAGCTTTCCTATCCGGAAGAACGGATTGTGTCCGGAACAGTTCGGGAAATAGCAGAAAAGATATTTGCGCCACTGGCGGTGCTGGTGGTGAAGCGGGAGAAAACGGCAGACGATATCGGAAACGATACGGTATCTGCGAAAAAGGATTCTGAGAATTCTGTTACGGAATCTTGCTGGCGGGAGCGTGCAAAAACACATGGTCCCGGACTTTTGGATGACTGGTTTGTCCGGGGAGAGGTTCCAATGACAAAACAGGAGGTGCGTGCAGCTGCGCTTGCAAAGCTCGGGGCGGCAGGCGCGAAAGTCCTTTATGATGTCGGTGCAGGAACTGGTTCTGTTTCTGTTGAACTTTCGCTGATGGCAGGACAGGCAGACGTGTATGCGATTGAGTGTGAGGAAAAAGCTGTAGAATTGATTGGGAAGAACCGGGAGCGGTTTGGCTGCGGGAATTTGCATGTGGTTTTTGGAAAAGCGCCGCAGGCATTAGACTCCCTTCCTGCGCCGGACGCTGTGTTTATTGGCGGGACGAAGGGAAATCTGCCGGAAATTTTATCCATCCTTTTTGAAAAAAATCCGTCCGTCCGGATCGTTGTGACCGCGATTTTGCTGGAAACAGCACTGCAGGCATGTGAAAGTCTGGAAGCGTTTACCTTAAAGCCGGCAGAAATCATGCAGCTTCAGGTTTCGCGGTCGAAAAAGGCAGGAAAAGGTCATATGCTTTGCGCCAATAATCCGATCTTTTTAATCAGTGCCGGAGGATGTGCAGATGAATAGGATTTTATTTGCAGGTCTGTCCAGCGGAAGCGGGAAGACGGCTGTTACCTGTGCGTGCCTGCGGGCGCTGCAGAAAAAAGGAATCTCTGCGGCTTCGTTTAAGTGCGGACCGGACTATATCGATCCGATGTTCCATCAGCGTGTGCTCGGCATTCCGGGAGAAAATCTGGATCTGTTTTTTGCAGATGCAAAAACACTGCAGCGCCAGATTGCCTGCTATGAACAGCGGTGTAAAATTGCAGTGCTGGAGGGCGTGATGGGATATTATGACGGTCTGGGCGGCGTGTCGGACCGGGACTCTACATGGGATGTTGCGTGTGCAACAAATACTCCGGTAATTCTTGTTGTGCGTCCGAAAGGTGCGAGCCTGACGATTGCCGCACAAGTTCAGGGAATGCTTTCTTTCCGGAAAAGAAACCAGCTTGCAGGCATTTTGCTCAATGGCTGTTCGGAAAGGATGGCGCGGCTGCTTGCACCGATGCTGGAGGAACAGACCGGACTGCCGGTTGTTGGTTTTTTGCCCTATGTGGAAGATGCTTCTTTTGAAAGCAGACATCTAGGGCTTGTGACAGCGCAGGAGGTCGGAGCGCTGTCGGAAAAGGTGGACAGGCTGGCAGATGCTTTTTTACAACATGTTGATCTGGAGCAAGTGCTGCGGATCGCAGCGACAGCGGACAGCGTGGGCGAAAACACAGAGCAAAAGGACAATACAGTGACGGCAAAGGGCGCAGAAAAAGCTGGTGCACCGACAGACCGCACTGCAGCGAGCTGGGCGGCGGACGTTGCAGAGCCGGCGCGCCAGAATCGAAGCACTGCAGTGCAATTTTCCATTCCCGCCGCCCGGCGGCTTCGAATCGGTATTGCACAGGACACAGCGTTTTGTTTTTATTATGAAGAAAACAAAAGGGCGCTGCGGCAACAGGGATTGGAGCTTGTGGAATTTTCGCCGATGGAAGATAAAAAGCTGCCGGAAGGCATCTGCGGATTGTATCTGGGCGGCGGATACCCGGAGCTGCACGCCGGGAAGCTTTCTGAAAACAGTGGGATGCGTCATGCAATTTTTGAGGCGGTCCGTCATGGAATGCCGACGATTGCGGAATGCGGCGGCTTCCTGTATCTGCAAAAGGAACTGGAAGACGCTGAAGGACAGGTCTGGGAGATGACAGGCGTTTTGGATGGAAGCGGATTTCGGACGAATCGCCTGCAGCGCTTTGGATACGCGGTCATGACAGCAAAAGAAAATTCCATGCTGTTTGAAAAAGGGGAAAGCATTCCGGTGCATGAATTTCATTACTGGGACTGTACGCAGAACGGGACAGCGTTTGAAATGAAAAAGCCGGTCGGAAACAAAACCTGGGAGGGAAGCGTAGCAGGAAGCAGTCTGTATGCAGGCTTTCCGCATTTATATTTTCTGGCAGAGCCAAGGCTGGCAGAACGGTTTGCCAGGGCAGCGGCAAAATGGCAGGAAAAGCAAAGGGAGAAGGCATTGTGAATTTGGAAAGGTTATCAAATCAGCTGAATCAGATATCGGAGCCGGACAAAAAGGCAGCGTCGGAAGCGAAGCAACGATGGGACAGTGTGGCGAAGCCTCTGGGAAGCCTCGGGCTTTTGGAGGATGCACTGATTCGGATTGCAGCGCTGACTGGGAGCGCGGACATTGATCTGTCGGTGCGCAGATTGTATCTGATGTGTGCGGATAACGGCGTAGTGGCACAGAACGTCACACAGACCGGGAGCGAAGTGACCGCGCGGATGGCAGACAGCTTTGCCGCCGGAAAAAGCAGCGCCTGCAGGATGGCAAAGGTGGCGAACTGTCAGGTAGAGGCGGTCGATCTCGGAATTTTAAATTATCCGGGAAATCCTGGAGTCAGAAACTGTCGGATCGCCAACGGGACGGCGGATATTACGCAAAAGCCGGCGATGACAAAGGCAGAGCTGTACCGCTGTATCGAAACGGGAATCGGGCTTGCAAAGTGCGCAAAAGAGGATAGGGTAAAGCTTTTGGTGACCGGAGAAATGGGAATTGGCAATACGACGACGTCCAGCGCGGTTGCTTCGGTTCTGCTTGGCTGTGATCCGCTGCTTGTGACGGGACGCGGTGCAGGCTTATCTGACAGCGGGCTTTCCCGTAAACTGGAGGCAATAAAAAAAGCGATAAAGCTTCACCACCCGGATCCGGAAGATCCGCTCAGTGTGCTCTCTATGCTTGGCGGGTTCGATATTGCAGGAATGGTCGGCCTCTACCTTGGCGGCGCGCTGTATCAGGTTCCGGTGCTGATTGATGGTGTGATCTCTGCAGTGGCGGCACTTTTGGCGGTAAAAATCTGCCCGGCTTCCAAAAAGGCAATGCTGGCAACTCATGTATCTGCGGAACCGGCCGGATGCATGATTCTGGATGCAATCGGTCTGGAACCGATGATCACGGCGGGCATGCGTCTCGGAGAAGGAACCGGTGCGCTGTGCGCGATTCCGATGCTGGATATGGCGTGCAGCGTCTATCAGGGTTCTACATTCGGAGAGCTTTCGATCGAGGCGTATGAAGAGCAGGGCAGCCAGCCGTAAGGAAGCAGAAAACGGAAAAGAGGAAGGATATGCTGACATTGATTGTGGGCGGAAGCGCGAGTGGAAAGAGCGCTTTTGCGGAAAATTACGCGATGGAAGTCGGAGAAAACCGTATTTACATCGCAACGATGCAGCCGATGGACAACGAATGTCTGGCACGGATTGAAAAACATCGTGGGATGCGCGCACAGAAAAATTTTCAGACTGTGGAATGTTATACCGGTTTAAAACAGGTGCGCGTTCCGAAAGACAGCGTCGTTTTGCTGGAATGTATGAGCAACCTGACTGCGAATGAAATCTACGCGCCGGAGGGCGTCGGAGAGGATCGGTGCAGCGAAGAAATTCTGGCAGGCGTAAAAGCTCTGGAAAACCAGTGCAGGCATCTGATCATTGTCAGCAACGAAGTGTTCGAGGGCGGGACAAATTATGATCCGTCTACGGTGCGGTATCTGGATATCCTCGGAAAAATCAACCGGGAAATTGCAAAAATGGCGGATGCGGCAGCGGAAATTACAGCAGGGTGTTGGATCTGGCATAAGCAGGGAGGAAAAATCCAATGATTTCGACAGTGATCGTGGCATTTTCGATGTTTTCGGCAATTCCGATGCCGCAGACAGAATGGACAAATAAAAGTATGCGCTATGCGTTGTGCGCGTTCCCGCTGATCGGCGCAGTGATCGGCGCGCTGGTGTGCCTGTGGCGTTTTGTGTGCCTGCGGATGGAGTTTTCGGAATGGATACTGGCGGCGGGAATCTGTGTACTTCCGGTACTTGTGACCGGAGGCATTCATCTGGATGGCTTCTGCGATACGGCAGATGCGCTGGCAAGCCATCAGGATACAGAAAAAAAACTACAGATTTTAAAGGATCCGCATATGGGCGCGTTCGCGGCGATCTGGCTGGGCTGTTATTTTATCGCCCAGCTTGCTCTTGCAGTGACGGCAGCACAAATGCAGGCAGATCTGACGGCGCTGGCGTTTGGCTATTGTATCAGCAGAAGCCTTTCCGGGCTTGCAGTTGCGAGCTTCCCTCTTGCGAAAAACAGTGGTCTGGCATATACTTTTGCAGAGTACGCGGATAAAAAGAAGGTGCGAACGTTTCTTGCTGTCCTGGCAGCAGTCCTTTGTGTCCTTTGCTGTATTTGCTGCGGGAAAAAAGGCATTGGCGTAAGCATTGCCGCAATCGGGACTTTTTTGTATTATCGGTTCCGGCTGATTGGAAAATTCGGCGGTCTGTCGGGGGACCTGGCAGGATGGTTTGTCCAGACGTGCGAACTTTTCATGCTGGCAGCAGTGGTACTGACAGAGTATCTGTAGTGCGGCAGCGCAGATGCGATCTTGTAAATGGCGCTGGCGAAGGGTAGTTTTTGCAGGAGAAGGGAAAAAACAGGCATGATTTATATTTTTGGACCATATGCGGCCGGAAAGCGGGAGTATGTCCGGGAAACTTTCGGCTATACGGAAGCAGATTTTTCGACAAAAGCAGAGGATAACTGCAGGGTGCTTTACGATGCACAGCAGCTGGCTTCCAAAGTCGGAAATCGGCCGGAAGAGTTGGAAAAGCTGGCGGAGCAGCTTTGCAGAAAAGAAGTCGTCATCGCAACGGAAACCGGGTGCGGTGTCGTGCCGATAGATGCTGCAGAGCGGGAGGCAAGAGAAGCAGCCGGACGGCTGTCGATTCTGCTTGCAAAACGGGCGCAGAAAGTCATTCGTGTCTGGTGCGGCCTGCCGGAAAGCCTTCGATAACAGATGTCTGGACCGGACGTCAACAGGGGAGGTGTGGCAGAAATGAGAGGAAAATATGGAGCAGAAGATAGAAATCTGGCTGATCCGTCATGGAAAAACGCCAGAAAATGAGCAGCACCGTTATATCGGGTGGCTGGATTCCTCCCTCGGAAGTGCTGGAAAAGCGGAGCTTATCCGCGCTTCGGAAACCGTTTCCAAAGTATGGGTGACGAACAGACGCAGGACACAGGAAACGGCGCAGATTCTGTTTCCAGGAGCAGAGCAGATCCTTGTACCGGGGCTGGAAGAAATGAATTTCGGCAGTTTTGAAGGAAAAAATTTTGAAGAGATGCAAAATGACAGCGCCTATCGGAGCTGGGTGGAGAGCGGCTGCCTGGATGTCTGTCCGGGCGGGGAGAGCAAAGCAGTTTTTTGCAGCCGCGTCTGCAGCGCTTTTTTGGAGCTGACCCAGGGATGGCAGCAGAAAGAACCGCAGGCAGTTTATCCGGTTGTGGCCCACGGCGGCACGCAGATGGCTCTGTTAGAACAATTCGGAGAACCGAAAAGAAGTTATTATGAAGGACAGACGCAGGCCGGGGACGGCTGGAAGCTTGTCTGGGAAAACGAAAGGCTCTGGATAAAGGGGCAGCTTTCGTTTCGCAGGCAGCAGGAAAAGAGAGGAAAAAGATGAGAATAGCAGCAGCCGTTTTATGCGGCTTTTTCATGGATTTGTGCCTGGGGGATCCGGACTGGATGCCGCACCCGGTTATTTATATGGGAAAAGCAATCAGCGCGCTGGAAAAATTTCTGCGCAGGAAGTTTCCGGATACCCAAAAGGGACTTCTGATGGCGGGAGCAGCCCTGGCAGCGATTCTGCCGCTTGGAAGCTTTCTGATGGCGGCAGCCGCAATTTATCTGGCAGGTTTGGTGCATCCCGTGCTGGCATTTTTGCTGGAAACGCTGTGGTGTTGGCAGGCGCTTGCGGTGAAGGGACTGTATACAGAGAGCATGCGGGTGAAAAAAAAGCTGGAAGAGCAGGATCTGCCCGGCGCCAGGAGCGCGGTGGCAAGAATTGTCGGAAGGGATACGCAGAATCTGGACGCAGCGGGAGTTGCAAAGGCTGCGATTGAGACGGTGGCGGAAAATTTTTCGGACGGTGTGGCAGCACCGCTTTTTTATCTGGTGATCGGAGGTGCGCCGTTGGGACTTTGCTATAAAGCCATCAATACGATGGACAGCATGGTCGGCTATAAAAATGACCGGTATCTGTACTTTGGACGCGCGGCAGCAAAGCTGGACGACGTTGCAAACTATATTCCGGCGCGGATTTCAGCTTTTTTGATGATGTTTGCAGCGCTTCTGACCGGGCAGAACGCAAAGCATGCGTTTCAAATCTGGAAGCGCGACCGTTACAATCACGCAAGCCCGAATTCCGCCCAGACAGAAAGTGTGGCGGCAGGAGCGCTGGACATCCTGCTTGCAGGGGATGCATGGTATTTTGGGAAGCTGGTAAAAAAGCCGACGATTGGAGAGGATCTGCGGACGGTGGAAGCAGCAGATATTATGCGGATTAACCGGATGATGATCACAGCGAGCCTGATCGCGCTCGTGTTGTTTCTTGCGGTCAGATGTGTACTGTGTATATTGTTATAGAATATATAAGACGGCTTGCGGGGAAGGTGCAGAAGAATGCACAAAAGAAAGCTGTGTAATCTGTGCGCAGGCAGAAGGAGAAAAGAATGGAACTGATTCATGGCGGAGACTGGGCAGGACAAGAGGAGCGTCTGGGAAACCGCAGCATCCGGGATTTTTCTGCAAATGTCAGTCCGCTGGGCGTGCCGGATGGCGTCCGGGAGGCGATCTGCCGGGCGGCAGGGAAAATAGACCGTTATCCGGATCCGTTATGCAGAAAACTGATTCAAAAACTTTCGGAGGAGCTTTCCTGTCCGGAAGAATGGATTGTCTGTGGCAACGGGGCAGCGGATCTGATTTATCGGCTGTTTCAGGCGGAAAAACCGAAAAAAGTGCTGCTGACAGCTCCGGCATTTGCGGAGTATGAGCAGGCGGCAGGACTTGTCGGGAGCAGGATTTATTTTTATGAACTAAAAGAAGAAGATCAGTTTCAGATTCAGGAGGATATTCTGGGACAGATTACGCCGGATACAGATCTTGTTTTTCTGTGTGAACCGAATAATCCGACCGGGCAGTGCACAAAACACAGCCTGCTGACAGCAATTCTGGAGCGCTGTCTGGAATGCAGTGCACTTCTTGTGCTGGATGAGTGTTTTCTGGAATTTTTACCGGATCGGAAGGAGCGGACGCTTTTGCCGTATCTTGGACAGTATCCGAACCTAGTGATTCTGAGGGCGTTTACGAAGCTCTATGCGATGGCGGGGGTCCGGCTTGGATATTGCGTGTGCAGTGATGCAAAGCGAAAAGAACAGCTGATGGAAAGCGGACAGCCGTGGGGAGTGTCGCTTCTGGCACAGGAAGCCGGAGTCGCCGCACTTTCGGAGCAGGCATATGCAGACCGGGTGAGGAAACTGGTGGAACAACAGCGTCCGATTCTGGTAAAGGGTTTGCGGCAGGCAGGATTTACAGTCTGGGAGGGAAAAGCCAATTATCTGTTGTTTCGCAGTCACGATGCGACGCTTGGAAAAAGAATGGAAGAAGCAGGATTCCCGATGCGGGACTGCTCCAATTATCATAACCTGCAGCCCGGGGACTACCGGATTGCAGTGCGCACAGAGGAAGAAAACCGTGGGTTTCTGGAGGCACTTTTTTTGTGTCAGGGAAAAAAGCAGCTTTGAACCCGATTGCGTCGGGACTGTCTGAAGGCGTTTGCGGAAATGGAATGGGGAAAAACAATGAAGCAAAATATTATGATTCAGGGCACGATGTCGAGTGCCGGAAAGAGCCTGATCTGCGCGGCACTGTGCCGTATTTTTACGCAGGATGGTTTTAAGACTGCACCGTTTAAAAGCCAGAATATGGCGCTCAACAGTTTTATCACGGAAGACGGGGCAGAGATGGGGCGCGCGCAGGTCATGCAGGCGGAAGCTGCAAAAATCAGACCGGATGCGAGGATGAATCCGATTCTGTTAAAACCTACCAGTGATGTGGGAAGTCAGGTTATTGTCAACGGGCATGTGCTCGGAAACATGCCTGCAGCGTCTTATTTTAAATATAAAAAGCAGCTTGTCCCGGAAATCATGAAAGCCTACCGATCCCTGGAAGAGGAATATGACATTATTGTGATTGAGGGCGCGGGCAGCCCGGCAGAGATCAATTTAAAGAAAAACGATATCGTCAACATGGGCATGGCGAAGATGGTGGACGCGCCGGTGCTGCTTGCCGGAGATATTGACCGGGGCGGCGTTTTTGCGCAGCTTTACGGGACAGTTGCCCTGCTGGAAGAGGAAGAAAGAAACCGGGTGAAAGGACTGATTATCAACAAGTTCCGGGGAGACGTTGAGATTTTAAAACCCGGACTTGCAACGCTGGAGGAGCTGACGAAAATTCCGGTAGCAGGTGTCATTCCGTGGATTTATGCAAAACTGGATGATGAGGACAGTCTCGCGCCTCGTCTGTCCCGGGTACAGGCGGGGGCAGGCGTGGATATCGCAGTGGTTCGCCTGCCGCATATTTCGAATTTTACCGATTTTAACCCGTTGGAGCAGCAGCCCGGAATCAGTCTGCGTTATGCAGGGGATGTAAAAACGCTCGGGCAGCCGGATATGGTGATTGTACCCGGAAGCAAAAATACGATGAGCGACTTGAAATGGATGCGCCAGAATGGTATGGAAGCCGCCATTTTGAAGCTTGCGGCAGCAAACGTGCCGGTGCTGGGAATCTGCGGGGGCTATCAGATGCTGGGCGAAAGCATCGAAGACCCGGGCGGGGAAGAAGAGGGCGGAAGCCTGCATGGAATGGGGCTTTTGCCGGTTAGAACCGTTTTTGAAAAAGAAAAGGTGCAGACGCGGGTGACAGGAGAAATTCTTCAAAACCCGGGCGCAGGAGACGGACTGTTCGCTGCGCTTAGCGGCAGTGTATTTTCCGGTTATGAAATTCATATGGGACATACAACAGGAAATGGAAAAAACCCGTTCTCCAGAATCCGGAAGCTGACAAACGGAAGCACAGAAGCAGAGGAGGACTGGCAGGCAGACGGCGCAGTCTGCGGCAATGTTGCCGGTACTTATGTGCACGGACTTTTTGAAGACGGGTCGCTGACGAAAAATCTGTGTAGCGCGCTGCTTTCCAAAAAGGGAATCTGTGCAGAGGCGCTGACACAGGATTATGCGGCATTTAAGGAAAGCCAGTATGATCTTCTGGCAGCTGAAGTCAGAAAAGCACTGGATATGGAACAGATTTACCGGATGATGGAGAAGCAGGAGGGCGACAGATGAGCTATCAATACGTACTGCCGGGGGAGATTGAAAAACGTAGTTTTGAGATCCTTACGAAGGAGCTGGGTGACCGGAAACTTTTACCGGAAAACGAGCCGGTTATCAAACGGGTGATTCATACGACGGCGGATTTTGACTATGTAGACAACCTTGTTTTTTCGGACGGCGCGGTAACAAAAGCTGTGGAAGCATTCAAAGCCGGGGCTGGAATTGTGACAGATACGCAGATGGCCCTTTCCGGCATCCATAAAAGCACCCTGGAGAGCTTTGGCGGGACCGCACGTTGTTTTATGAGCGATCCGGAAGTGGCAAGGCTTGCGAAAGAAAGACAGACGACCCGCGCGTGGGTGAGTATGGAGGAAGCGGCCAGGCTTCCGGGCAGATGGGTTTTTGCGATCGGGAATGCGCCGACTGCGCTGATTCGCCTGCATGAGCTGATCCTGGAGAAAAAAGTGGATCCTGTGCTGGTCATCGGGGTTCCGGTGGGCTTTGTCAATGTAGTGGAAAGCAAGGAAGAAATTCTGAAGGATCCGGTGCCGTATATTGTGGCGCGTGGACGAAAGGGTGGTTCGAACGTAGCGGCGGCAATCTGTAATGCCCTGTTATATACCGCCGCCGGAAGGACGCTATAGGCAGATACGGACTGTATTTGCTGTCTCTTATACACATCTTGACGCTGCCGAC
>ENA-OXEG01001341-OXEG01001341.1-human-gut-metagenome-genome-assembly--contig:-NODE-1341-length-12066-cov-4.923820_pt1 | contig 12066 bp, 8 predicted proteins | sample MGYA00249355_ERZ652243 | MGnify/ENA primary metagenome ERZ652243 (study PRJEB26925, sample SAMN05826944) | human gut metagenome | biome: ENVO:2100002; feature: ENVO:00000062; material: ENVO:00002003... | reverse complement strand
CTCCGAAGCTTATCCCCGGTCTTTAGGTGAAACTACGTAGGAAATTCTATCTATTTTCATCTAAAACATTTACAATTCGACACAGATTAACAACCTCATATGAAAAGGAGATAACTCAATGATTTTTAAAACATTGCTGACTTCTGCCGCCGTTTCTTTGGCCGTTGCTTCCTACGCTCAGGCCGCTGTTCAGGACGGTACGTTTGAAGGCACAGCCAACGGCAAAAACGGTCCCGTAACCGTTGCCGTAACCATCAAAGCAGGAAAGATCACAAATGTTAAAGTCGTAAAATCCGGCGAATCCGCAATGATCGGAGATGCTGCAATTGCTCGCATTCCGTCCGAAATCGTTGGCCGCCAGTCCCTGCGAGTAAATAACGTCGCCGGTGCCACTTTGTCTTCCATGGCAATTCAAGCTGCTGCGACAAACGCGGTTAAGGCCGCGGGCGGTACTCCGAACGAATTCTACAAGGCGCCGATTAAGAAGTCGGCTTCCAACATTGATATTAGCTACAAGACAGCCGTTGTCGTTGTCGGTTCCGGCGCCAGCGGAATGGCTGCAGCGGTTCGGTCTCAGTTGAACGGAAATCCCACCATTCTGATTGAAAAAATGCCGTACCTCGGCGGCGACACGATTCTGAATGCCGGAACCTTAATTGCGACTGGTTCCCGCTATCAACGCGATGTCATGAAAGAAACCAAGGACTCTCCGGAACTCGCATATAAAGACATCATGCATGTCGGCAAGAATCGAAATGACCCGGTTTTAGTCAAAATGGTCACTGAAAAAGCAGGTTCAGTCGTCGACTGGCTGATTGACGACCTCAAGATTCCTTACGGTCCTGCGGCAACCCAATACCCTGACCACTCTGCCTCACGCCAACTTGGTGTAACAGGTCGCTCTCCTAATTTCATCAGAACAATGGCCCGTATCTTTACGGACCACGGCGGCAAAATTTTGATGGAAACTCGCGCCACCTCTTTAATTTACAAGGGAGGCCGCGTTAACGGAGTTCAGGCTGTCAACGCCGATGGGGACAAGATCACGATCAACGCTAAAGAAACCATTCTAGCCTCCGGCGGTTTTGGCGCCAAGACAGAAATGCTCCCGAAGACTTTGAAAGGCTACCTTTTCTACGGTTTAGACAGTGATGCCGGTCAAGGTTACGAAATGGCCAGAAAACTCGGCGCGCAAAACATAAATATGGATCTTGTAAAAGTCTATCCGCAGGGTGTTGAGACCGTTCCGAACCACGGCCTTGCAGCGACTGCCAGTTCCACGGCTACGGTCAATGATACCGGTGCAATCTATGTCAACAGTCAGGGTAAACGTATCATCAATGAGCGCGCCTCTTTAGGAGAACTCACAGATATCACCGTAGCTCAGCCCGACAAGATCATGTACTTAGTCATGGATAAAACAGGCTATGACCGTTATCTGGCTAAGAGCATTGAAGACAAACTGGTTCCGGACGAAACTGTTCTTCGTAAATGGCTTGCCATTAAGAACAACGGGAAACCGGTGATGGTTGAATCGGATAATCTGGCTGAAGCGGCTAAAGTCATGGGTATCAATCCTGAAGGACTTGAAGCTACTGTCAAACAGTGGAACGAAATGGCAAGCGCCGGCAAAGACACTCAGTTCAATCGTAAAGATCCGAAAGAGCTCATTAAAGCTCCGTATTACATTGTTGAACAAAAGCCTCGTTTTGCCACAACACTGGGCGGCTTGAAAGCCAATGCAAATATGCAGATTTTAGGGAAAGGCGGTAAGCCCATCCCCGGTCTCTTCGGAGCCGGCTGCGTAGTTGGCGGTGCTAACGGCGCCGACTCTATGACCGCTATGATGAACTCCTGGGCCATCATCTCCGGTGTGGATGCCGCAGACGGTGCAACTGCCGCCATCAAAAAATCCCGCAAGTAATCTCCTCTAATACTTAGCAACTGCTAAAACGGGCCCAAAATTGGGCCCGTTTCTTGTGGTTTTGAGGTGAGTTAGAGAATTAGATTCCGTTAAGTTTCAACACACATCCTTTGAAAATTCCAAATGCGGTTTCAAGTCCTTTTTCGTCAAAATCAAATTCTCTCTGGTGGTGAGCTGCTGTTCTGTCGGCTCCTACAACGAAGAACTCACTCTTTCCTCCGGCAGCTTTTACACGTGTTGCAAGCATCGTAAAGTCCTCGGAACAACCTAACTTTTTATGCTGGACAACTCGTTCGCAGCTCGGCAGACTTCCTGCAACTTCCGTCACTAAAGAAGCAAGCTCAGGATCGTTATTGAGTTCACCGGCCTCTCCGACTTTTTCAACTTCATAGTCCACGTCATAAGCCAAAGCGGTGCCTTTAACAATGCGATTGGCCTGATCGACCATGAAATCATTGATTTCCGCTGTTTCTCCGCGTACTTCTAATTGAACCTGAGCATGTACCGGAATAACGTTTCTTCCTTCACCAGCCTGCATCATTCCTACGTTAATGCATCCTAGACCTTTTCCATGGCGTGCCATTCCAAGAAGCTCGGATACACAAGTACAGGCACAAGCCAAAGCATTCCTACCAAGATGCGGACTCATTGTCGGATGAGCGGGCCGACCTTTAAAGCGAACATCTAACTTAGTTGTGCACAATACGCCCTCGGGGTACACACAAACCTCTCCGGTGGGACACATCATTGCCAAATGCGCACCTAACAAATAATTGACGTCATCTAAGAGGCCGGAAGCCGCTTGAGCCGCTCCTCCTCTCACACCTTCTTCGGCCGGCTGGAAAATCAATTTAATTCTTCCGCACAACTGATCTTTGTGATCGACAATCCACTGCGCCATGGTCAATCCGACTGCCGTGTGTCCATCATGGCCGCACGAATGCATAACTCCTGCATGACGGGATCTGAAATTCTCTTTATTGGGAAGATGATCCTTTAAGTCCGTTTCTTCGACACCGACACAGTCGATATCAAAACGCAAAGCTGTGACGGGGCCTGGTCTGCCTGTGTCTAATTCCGCAATGGTGCCCGTATATCCGTGCATTCTTTCAATGAGCGTCGGGTCGACACCTTCTTCCAGTGCCCTCTTTTTACTTTTTTCCACAAAATCTTCCGGCCTGCCCATGACAGCATCGAGACCGATCTGCTCAACGCCGACAAACGTCTTCCAACCAAGCGGTTCGATTGTCTCTAAAATTTTTGCTGTAGTACAAAATTCACCCCAACCGAGTTCGGGTATCTGATGCAGTTCTCGTCTCAGTTTGACTGCGTTTTTGATGTAATCCATGTTGTTCTCCTTAAACCATCGCTAATGCGACAAAGATGACGGCAATGATCATCGGAATTGCCAGACGTTTTGTAAGTTCAATCGGATTGCTGACCCCGGCCAGACCGCAAATCACGATAGCGACACCGGATATCGGACTCATAGTTCTTCCAAGAGCTCCGGCCAAAGCGGCCATTGTTCCTAAAGTCGGAACGGTCATGCCGAAACTCGGTGCATGGGGTGTAACGGCTTCATTGAATGCAAATGCTGCTGCGTCTCCGGAACCGGTAATAACACCCATCACAAAAGGCCCAAGTGAGCCGCCCCAACGAGCGATCTCATTCGAGCCTCGAAGAACTTCAATGAAGACTGCGATAAGGCCCGACGCTTTCAAACCGGCTGCAAAGACACCGGCAGCAATAATGATGCCGAGAACTTCACCATAGCCGTTGCCCATGCCCGCAAAAAAGCGTTTAGAGAAAGACTGAGGATCAGCCAAAGTAACCGCCAACGTGTAAATGGCTCCCACAATCATGGCTTGGGCTACACCCATTTTTATGGCGGGAAGCCATAAATTCCCCGTAACCAAAATCAGAACAGGAACCAGCGGAGCTAAGGCCTTCAAAACATTCACACGCTGAACCTCACTTTCCTCATTTAATTCAGTTTCGGAAACCGAGCCCGGCTTATAGTCGCCCAGTAAGATGCACATAATCGTCACACCTATCATCGAGATGGCGCCGCATACCAACGTGTAATTCATGTGTACGCCGATTGTTTGGATAACATCCAGATTCGCCATCTTTGCTACATAGGCATTGTGAGAAAGACCGGGAGAAAGCATGGATCCGAACGTCCCTCCGAGGATAGCGGCGGCAGTTCCGGGACGGCTAACGCCGGCTCGGCGTAATAAGGGAATCATTGTCGGACCCACGGCCGCCGCGCACCCGGCCGCTGAAGGAATCGCGATGCAGATGAAATAGGTAATTGCCGTAGCAGCAGGTATCAGCAGCAAACCAAGCTTACTTAACGGAGCCGACAGAAGCTTCACTAAATGAACATCGCATTTGGTCATTTGAACGACAAAAGCAAAGCCCATCGCAGAGCAAATTGCCATGATCAACCCGCTGTTTGTCATAGATTTTGCAAATGCATTTAGACCTTGCATCGGATCTAAAGACAAACAGGTCATAAGAAAGCCGGAGGCTAACAGAACCAAGCGTGTCTCATAGCGTTTGATAAGAGCTGCCACTGTCAAAATGACGATAACAATGGCTGCCCAGACAGTCCAAGTCATAATCTTCTCCTATGGGTTATCGTTATGTCACCATTGTGAAGATTGGATTGCGTTACGGTAAGATATCAAAGAGTGACAACGTTTTGATCTAAACGGAACATCATGCGTAACCTTGACACAATTGAAACCCTTGAAACCTTCGTTGTTCTCGCAAGACTTAACAGTGTCGGAAAAACCGCTGAGCAGCTTCATATTTCAAAAGCTTCCGTTTCACGCCGCATTTCTTCACTTGAAACATCCATTGGAAAGCTCTTTATCCGAAACCAAAACGGCAGCGAGTTGACACCTTTAGGCTGCCTTTTCTTAGAAAAGATTCAACCTCTCCTAGAGCGATTTCACAGACTTTCAGCCCCTGTCTCTCGACCCGAAGGGAGCATCAGCGGATCAATCCGAATTTCAGCGCCCAACGCTATCGGCAATGGTTTGCTCATTCCATGGATCACTGCATTCCAAAGAAGAAATCCCGAACTTTTTGTTAACCTAACGCTGACTCTTGGTCCAATGCACATCATTCCTCCGGAGTGTGATATCAGAATCAATCACGGGCTTTATCCATGTTCCAATGCCGTCATCAGAAAACTCGGTGAAATGCGCCGCATGATGGTTGCATCGGCGGGCTATTTGGCAAAACATGGAGTACCGAAAACTCCGGAGGATTTAGAATTTCATGAACTTTTAGGCGGCAATGATTTAGTCAACGGAGCGCCCTTAGTTCTCCTGAAAGACAATGAGCGCGTCATCGTTCCGATCCACTCCAAACTTAGACTAAAAGATCATACAGCGGCAAGGACAGCCGCATTGTTTGACGCCGGAATAAGTGTTCATGCATTCAGGTATGACACCATGGAATTAGTCCGACGTAAATTACTCATACACGTCCTGCCCGACTGGGAGCCTGAGCCGTCTCCTGTTAGCTTGCTGCTTCCCATCGGCCGAAAACCATCCTCAGCTGTGGAAGCCTTGTGTGACTTCATTGCTGAAAAATGGCGTTCAAACCCTGAACTCGTCTTCGATCATGGTCTCTAATAATTCTGAACATAGGGCAACACTGCGTCAATGGCAGCTCTTTATACTTACCGTTGAAAAAGGAAGCATTCTTGCGGCTTCTGCCGCTGCCAACACCGACGCTGCCGTTGTCAGCCGAGAAATTACAAAACTTGAACATCTGCTACAGGAACCATTACTGGAAAGATCCCGCTCCGGTGTTCGTCCGACATGGCTAGGCGCTCAAAAATACAAAGAAGCCATAAAAATTCTTCATGACATCAATACTGTTTTCTCTGAAACTGAAAATACTTCAATCAGATCTTCGACTATCCGTCTTGCCGTTCCCGGGGCATTGACAGGGCTTATCGCTAAGCCTCTCGCAGAGTTTGAAAAACTCCAATCTTCTAATCAAACACGCATCGAAATCAACAGTTACCAAAACATCAACGATATTCAGCCTGAAAATTTTGATCTCATAGTTTGCCTCCAAACATTGCCAAATGTCAGGATGATTGCATACGATATCGCAAGCATTTCATATGGAATTTTTGCCTCTCCTGACTTCATTGCGCAAAACAAAAGGATCTCTGATCCGGCTCAGTTAGAAAAACTTCCGCTAATCCACTCAAAAAGCGAAAAAGTCCTCTTGCAGGGTCCTTTCCAAAGCATAACCATTACCGTAGAGCCTCAAATAAGAATTAATTCTAATGAAGCTATGATCAGTGCCGCGGTTGAAGGTTTAGGTATTGCCCTCCGCATACCGCTTTGGGCCGCAGAGCCCTTAGCAAAAAACGGTAAGTTGCGTCACTTACTTCCAAATTGGCATATTCCGAACGCACCCGTTTGGCTTCTAAAACATCCCGGCCGAAAAATTTCCGCTCTGGAGAAACTTATACAGTTTTTAAGGAAGACTGGAACTTTCCATCCGACGCTAACAAAAACGGACTAACCGAAGAAATAGGTCCCTCCCTTTCAGCATTTCCTCAACTCTCAAAAAAAAATCTGAATCAAATTCAATCATCCCAAGCTGAACTTGATTTAACTTTTATGATTGAACAAGACTGAACACCTTGATAATTCGAAAGAGTTTTCATTTTCTTTCAAGGGGGGGGCTGTTCGACACAAAACGTCACAACTAACACATTTTATGACGGCATTGTTCGGACAATGAGTGTAGATTACCGCGTTGAAGACATCCGTTTGGGTCTTCACAGTCTTTCATTTGAAGGGGATGAAAGATTTTGGTGTTGCATGAGATGAGGTTGCAGCCGCCGTGTTTTCCTCCTATGTCACGGCAGAGCTCCTTCATTTAAAACTCATTTGCTTATCCGGCGCCTGCGCGGCGTCGGATTTTTTTCTTTTTTGCCTTAGTAAAAAACGGTGGGCTCTTAATCCTACCCACCGCTTTCTATACTTCTAAAGAAGAAATTATTGCGGACCTGCCGCGTCTAGTTTTGCAGGCTAGCCGTCAGCCGATTTCTGCATCGGCTGCGCCGTTGTTGGTTTAACGGGTTGTTTTTTGAGTTTTTCCGCCTCTTCGATTTCTCGAATCGCTTGCTGCTCCTCGATTAAGGCTTGGTCAATCCATCCGCCCCCTAACGCCTGATATACCTGCGCAACCGAATTCAAAGCCCGAGACTTCACTTCAGCTAGAGAGATTTGCTGCGGCAGTAAAGATTGTTCTGCCTGCAGGACAGTGAAATATCCCGTGTAACCGCCTTGATACTGAGCGTTAGCAAGGCGCGAGTAGTCTTCCAAGCTCATGACGAGGCTGCGTTTGCTGCGCAGCTCTTCAATCACGTTTTGGCGCCGACTGAGTGCATTATCCACGTCTGCAAATGCAGTAGATACGGCAAGCTGATAAGCGGCCAAAAGCGCTTTTTGCTGCGCCTCGGCACTGCGGACTCCGGCGGTTACAGCGCCCCAATGGAAAATTGGACCGCTGATATTGCCGGCGTACTGCCAAACTTTGGACGGACCTTTAAACAGTTCTTTCAGCTGATCGCTGGAAAAGCCGAGACCTCCGGAAAGTGAGATAGACGGGAAGTACAACGCCTTAGCGGCTCCGATATCGGCATTAGCTGCTCTAAGCTGCTCTTCGGCCTGGATCACGTCAGGGCGTTCCTCCAGCAGCTGACTGGGAATTCCCGCCACGACTGCCGGGACGTTCAGTTCATCTAGCGTCTTGAATTTCGGAAAATCGTCAACCGGCACTCCGGTAAGAACGGACAGCGAATTCTTTAATTCCGTATTGTTCTGCCGAATCTGCGGAATCTGCACCATCGCGCTTTCCCACTGCGACCAAGCCTGAGCAACTTCCATCTCGGAAACGTTGCCATGCTTAAATCGCAGGAGGAAGAGCTGATAAGTCTTGTGATAGCTTTCCGCTGTCTCTACGGCGATCTTGTATTGCTCTTCCGTCGTAAGAATAGAAAGATAAGTACTGATCACAGAGCCGATCACCGATGAAATTGCCGCGCGATGCGCCGCTTCCGTGGCTCTCAGAGTTGCCCGAGCAGATTCAGTTTGCCTCCGAATCTTGCCCCACAAGTCGATTTCCCAAGAGGCCGAGGCAAGAGTTTCATAACTTTTGATCGGCTTATCTCCCATTGCCGCCCCGGTCGGAGTATTCAAGCTTGCTTTTGACTTTCCGAGATCGCCCGAGTAGTTAAGCTGCGGAAAAAGATTGGATCGAGCCACGGTAAGCTGAGCCGCTGCCCTCTCGACGTTTGCCATGGTCTGCTGCAATGTTCGATTGTTGGCAATGGCTTTGGAGACGAAGAAGTCCAAATTAGGATCGTTGTATTCTGTCCACCACCTTGCTTTCAAGAGGCCGAGACCCACTTCCTCGCCCTGGATGTGACGGTAATCCTTCGGCACCGGAACATAAGGGCGATCATAGTCAGGACCGACTGCGCAGCCGGTCAGCACTGCGGCGCTGACCGCCGCGGCTAAAAATGTGCGCCGATTTATCATTTGCCCTCTCCTTTATTGTTCTTGGCATCGGCTGCCTTCTGGGAGACTTCGTTTGCAGATAGAACTTCCTTCGTGATTTCTGTCTTATCCTCTTTGACGCTCTTCTCTCTTTCGAGGTCAGTCAGCTTGTCTGCGGATTCAACATTCGCCTTCTGCTCCTGCGATGTCAGATCTCCGATTCCGATATCCTGATTTTCGACCCCTTCAGGATTAAAGCCCGGAGAGTTGATCACCGTTAACTCTCCTGAAGGAGAAACCTTCACGGTTGCATTCGGATCATAAACGGTGCCAGGGCCGCGCAGAATGGCAGTACGAAGCTTGTCTGTAATCGGAATATTTCTAGAGGAAAGCTTAGCGGCCAGTTTCAAAGCGCTCTTCGCTCCGGAGCGTTCGGCCCAGCCTTCAAACCAGACATAGAAAATTGGAACAAACAGCAGAGCCAGCGTCGACACACCGATCATACCGCCCACAATACCGGTTCCCAGAGAGTGACGGGAAGCAGCGCCGGCGCCTGTTGCGACGGCCAACGGGATAGTACCGCCGATAAACGCCAAGGACGTCATAATAATCGGACGGAAACGAAGCTCTCCAGCATCAATAGCCGCGCGCACCAAGTCCATACCTTTATGTCTCAGTTCAACCGCAAATTCCACAATCAAAATTGCGTTCTTCGCCGCCAAGCCGATCATCACCAGCATACCAATCTGGAAGTAAACGTCGTTTTCAAGACCGCGAGCCCATGTCGCCAGCAGCGCACCGATGACGCCGAACGGCACCGCCAAGATGACTGAACCCGGAAGCGCCCAGCTTTCATACTGGGCAGCCAGCACCAGGAATACCAGCAGCAAACCGAAACCAAACACAATTGCGGAAGAAGATCCGGAACTTTGCTGTTCGTAGCTGATTCCGGTCCAGCCGTAGGTGTAGCCCGGAGGAAGAACTTCGGCCGCCACTTCTTCCAAGGCCTTCATACCTTGGCCGGAAGAGTAACCAGGCGCGGCGTTACCGATCACCTGAGCGGCCGGGAAACCGTTGTAGTGCGGTAAGGAGGTTGCGCCGTTCGTGTACTCCGTCGTAATAACGGCACTCAGCGGAATCATTTCCCCGTTACTGTTGCGAACGTAAAGTTTGTCAATGTCTTCCGGTTTTGCACGATACTTCGGTTCGGACTGCATAATCACGAACCAAACGCGTGAGAACTGGCTAAACTGACTGGAAATTGCTGAGCCAAACTGGCTTTGAAGCGTGTTAAAGACGTCTGCAGTACTCAAACCTAACAATTGGGCCTTATCACGATCAAAGTTAATTTTGAGCTGTTGGTTGTTGGCGTTGTAAGTACTGGTCAAACCGGTAAGTTCCGGACGCTGACGCGCTTTTTGCAAAAAATTGTTCAGCACATCACCTAACTGCTGAGGCGTCCCGCTACCGGTATCCTGAATCCAAAATTCAAAACCACCTGTCGTACCTAATCCCGGAATCGCCGGCGGGTTGATCGGAACGACCAACGCCTGCATCTGTGAGGCCATGCCGCGATACTGCATCTGCTGCATGATCGCATCGGCACTCATTTCTTTAGCCGTTTGAGAATTCTTATAGCGCTCATCAAACGGAGCCAAAGTCATGAAGAACGTACCGGCATTGGTTTTCACTCCTCCGTCGAGCAGAGAAAAACCACCGATGGAGTTCTTGGTTTCAATCCCTTTAACCGGATCCAAAGCTTTTTCAATCGCATCCATGGCTTCTGTTGAGCGCTGCAAGCTGGCAGAGGAAGGAAGCATAATGGCTGCCAGAACGTAGCCTTGGTCTTCACTTGGCACAAAACCGGTCGGGAGCACTCGGAACATCTGAAAAATAGCAACGCCCATTCCCGCGAACAAAATAATGACAAGCAAAGTTCTGCGGAACAAAGCTCTCCGTACTTCACCGTCAAGCGTCCGAACAATTGGTTGAAACGGAAGAAGAAGCCGTGAGTCTTCGGCTCTTCATGGGAGAGCCAAGCAGCACAAAGGGCCGGCGTCAGCGTCAAAGCGACGAAGCCGGAAATCGAAACGGAGATCGCAATCGTGATAGCAAACTGCTTATAGAGCATACCGGTGGTGCCGCCCATAAAGGCTGCCGGAACGAACACACTGGCCAAGACCAAAACCGTCGCGATAATCGGGCCGGAGACTTCCGACATAGCCAGAATGGTTGCATCGATCGGATTCATGGCTTTTTCGGACATATTGCGTTCGACGTTTTCCACCACCACGATGGCATCGTCCACCACCAAACCAATCGCCAACACCAAACCAAACAGCGTCAGCAGGTTGATCGTGAACCCAAGCGCCAGCATTCCCACGAAAGTACCAGTCAAAGCGACCACAATGGCCGTGCACGCAATTGCTGTGGATTTAAAGCTTTGCAAGAAGATGTAGATCACGCCGATAACAAGAAGCACTGCTTCAAACAGCGTCTTAATTACTTCATCGATAGAAATTCGAACAAACTCTGTCGTGTCGATAGCGACCTTGTAATCTAAGCCTTCTGGGAAGTTTGCTTTGAGTTGCTCTAATGTCTTTCGAACATTTTTCGCCACATCCAGCGCGTTGGCGCCGGCCTGTTGGTAAACCGCAATGTAACTCGTCGGTAAGCCGTTCATATTGGAAGAAACATCATAGCTCTGAGACCCCAAATCGACACTCGCTACGTCCTTTAGACGAACAATAGCGCTTTGATCTTGGTTCGAGCGGATGATGATATCTTCATATCCTTTCGGATCAACCGAGGGGGACGGAGCAATGACCGGGAAAGTCTGGATAGTTCCGGGGAGCGCAGGAGCCGCACCGATATTACCGGCTGCGAATCGTTTGTTCTGGTTTGCAACGGCGGAGTTGATATCAGAGGTGGTAATGCCCAAAGATGCCATGCGATCCGGATTAAGCCAAATACGCATGGCCTGATTGGCGTTGCCCATCACAGCAGACTGACCGGCGCCCTTAACACGCTTAATAGCATCTACAACATAAACATTGGCGTAATTATTAATGTAATCGCGGCTATAACGGTCGCCTTTGCCGTAAATACCGATCAACATCAGAATTGAAGAAGACCGCTTTTCAATTTGAAGGCCGTTTTGGATTACTTCGCTCGGCAGGTACGGCTGTGCGATATTGACACGATTCTGTACCTGCACCTGGGCAATATCCGGATCCGTTCCGATATCAAAGAAAACGGTCAGCATCATAGTGCCGGTAGATGACGAGGAACTCGTCATGTATATCATATTGTCAACACCGTTAACCTGCGTTTCAATCGGGGCCGCTACGGTTTCGGCCACGGTCTTCGCATCGGCTCCCGGATAACTGGCTGTAACCATAATCTGCACCGGTGCCATGTTCGGATATTGCTCAATCGGCAGTTGGAACATGGAAATCAGGCCGGAAATCACAATCACCAGCGATACAACGATGGCGAAAATCGGTCGCTTAATAAAGAAGTTCGAAAACATACCGACCCCCTTTACTTCTGTCTCTTATACACATCTCCGAGCCCACGAGACGGAGCTACATCTCG
>ENA-OXEG01001329-OXEG01001329.1-human-gut-metagenome-genome-assembly--contig:-NODE-1329-length-12194-cov-7.186012_pt1 | contig 12194 bp, 10 predicted proteins | sample MGYA00249355_ERZ652243 | MGnify/ENA primary metagenome ERZ652243 (study PRJEB26925, sample SAMN05826944) | human gut metagenome | biome: ENVO:2100002; feature: ENVO:00000062; material: ENVO:00002003... | reverse complement strand
CGAGATGTAGCTCCGTCTCGTGGGCTCGGAGATGTGTATAAGAGACAGCGTTTATGACCGTGTCGGTCAATCCCGCATCGCTGATGCAGAAGTGCGAAGCCGGCGATTTGGACCAGCATCCGCTTTATGTCCGGATCAAGGCCGAACTGGATAAAGACCAGAACCTCTCCGCCGAGGAGAAGGAGTACCTGCTCGCCTTGCTGAAGAATCCGGGCGAATCGGGTATCGACGTGAAAAAGGATTTTTTCTTCTTTGCGGCGATGGAAGGCACTGTCGATGCTCCCGTTATGCGGGGCGGTCTGCTGCTGCCGATCGGCGACAAGGCCAAATTCGACGCTCTGCTTGCGCGGATCAACGAAAAGAGCGGTGTCGCGCCCGAAACCAAGGGCGGCGTTTCGGTCGTCGATCTGGGTAAAGAGGGCGATGCCGGCGTTTTGTGCGCCTACAACGACATCGCGTTCATGGTCTATTTCGTGCAGAACGGCGTTGACGATCTGGCCGGCGACGTGCGCAAGCTGTTCGCCCAGCAGAGCGGCGAGAGCCTGATGGGCGACAAGGCCGTTGCGGAGCAGCTCGCCCGGAAGAACGACATCAACATGGTGCTTTCGTACGGTGAGATACTCCCCATGATGAACAATCCGATGCTCAGCTCGATGCCGATGATGGATGCGCTGAAGGGGATGACGATGGTCGGTTCGGTCAATTTCGAGAAGGGCCGGATCGTTACGGAGGCCGCCGTGTCGTACAAGGACAAGGAGAGCGAAGCCAAGATGATGGATTTCTACGCCTATGTCAAGCCCCAGACCGGAGCGCTGCTGCGCTATGTGCCGGCCGCTTCGATCGGCGCGATGTCGCTGGGACTCAACGGCGAAAAGCTCTATTCGATGCTCTCGGCGATGCCCGGTTACGGCATGCTGATGGCAAATCCGATGGTCAAGCAGGTGATGGAACCCTTCGACGGCGACTTCCTGCTTTCCTTCTCAGGAATGGGCATCGACGGCAAATATCCCGTGGCGTCGATGCTGGCGCAGGTGAAAGACCCGGCCGTGCTGCAGACGATCGTCACCAACATGGCCGGCATGCCGGTTCGGCAGACCGCAGAGGGTGAATACACGTTGAACATGGGCGGCGTGACGATCCTGTTCGGCGTGAAGGGCGACGTGCTCTACTGCACGACCGACGCGGTCGTGAAGATGGCGCTCGACGGCGGCGAAATCGCGTCGATGGAGTCGATGGATAAGATTTTCAAAGGTCAGTCCTCGACCTTCTACCTCGATTTCGAGGGGCTGAACGCGATGATCGCCCAACTGCTCGGCGGCAATGTCACTCCGCAGGCGGAAGCGGCGCTCTCCGTGCTCGGCATGTTCGACGACATGGAAGCCTATGGTACGATGAAGGGCGGCACGATGATCGTAAACATGGTGGACAAGGAGCAGAACTCGTTCAAGACCATTTGCGGCAAGACCGGCGAGCTGATTCGTCAGTACGTGCCGGAAGCGAATTTGTAATATCCGTGGAAACAGAGAAAAGCGGCCGTCCTCGAAGAACGGCCGCTTTTCCTGAAACAGATGATGTATGGAGTCGATTACTTTGCAGCAGGTGCTGCCTGACGCCTTTGCGGGCAATCCGGAGCCGCCGAAATCGGACTTGTGGCTGCATGACGTGACATTCCGCAAGGGGGAGTATTATCTGGTCGAAGCCGCTTCGGGAACCGGAAAGTCTTCGTTGTGCAGTTTTCTGTACGGGGCCAGAACCGACTATGCGGGCCGCATCCTGTTCGACGCTGCGGACTGCCGGACGCTTTCCGTGGCGCAGTGGGGCGAACTGCGCCGCCGGTCGCTGAGCATGCTCTTTCAGGACCTGCGTCTGTTCGGGGAGCTGACCGTGGCGGAGAATCTCGCGCTGAAGAACGAACTTACCCACTTTTTGACACCGGACCGGATCGAGCGCCTGCTCGAAGCTGCGGGGATCGCCGGCAAGCGGGATACTCCGGCCGGGAAGCTCTCGTTCGGGCAGCAGCAGCGCGTCGCATTCATCCGCTGTTTGTGCCAGCCCTTCGATTTCATCCTGCTCGACGAGCCGGTGAGCCATCTCGACGCCGCCAACGGGGAGGTGCTCTCGGCGTTGCTGCTGGAGGGCGCGCAGGCGCAGGGAGCGGGAGTGATCGTCACCTCGGTCGGCAGTCGGCTCCGGCTGCCGTACCATAAAATCTTTACGTTATGAGGTTGCTTTGGAAATTGCTGCGCTGTCATCTGAGCATGGCCCAGACCGTCGGATTCACTCTCGCCGGATTGGTCGGCATGGCGATCGTGCTGACGGCTTTGCAGGCATACCGCGACGTCCTGCCGGTTTTCGACCGGCCCGATTCGTTCATGCGGGGCGATTATCTGGTGCTGTCGAAGCAGGTCGGGGCGCTTCAGGCGATCGGACTGGGCAGCAGCGACTTTACGGCCGAAGAGCTGGCCGACCTGCGGGCGCAGCCCTTCGTGCGCGAAGCCGGGGCCTTCACGCCTGCCGATTACCGGATAAAGGGAACGGTCGGCATGGGCGGCGTGGAGCTTTCGACCTACCTGTTTTTCGAGTCGGTGCCCGACCGCTTCCTCGACGTCGGGGCCGAAAATTGGGATTACAAGGCCGGGGACAGGGACATCCCCATCATCATTCCGCGCAACTACCTGAACCTCTATAATTACGGATTCGCCCGGTCGCAGGGACTGCCGCAGATATCGGAAGGCATCTTCCGCCGGGTCTCACTCGGCATCGAGATTGCGGGTAACGGACATCGGGAGCAGTTCCGCGGGCGGATCGTCGGGTTGTCCAACCGTTTGAATACGATTCTGGTGCCCGATGCGTTCATCCGCTGGTCGAACGGGCGCTTCGGGAGCGGAGCCGCGAAACAGCCGGCGCGGATTATCGTCGAGACCGACCGTCCGGTCGATGCGGCCGTGACGGATTACCTCGCCCGCAAGGGCTATGAAGCCGAGGGGGACCGCCGGGACGACGGCAGGGCGGCCCGCTTCCTGCGGATCGCCGCGGGCGGCGTGGCCGGCGTGGGACTGGTGTTCAGTGCGATGTCGTTCTATATCCTGATGCTGAGTATCTTCCTGCTGTTGCAGAAGAACAGCGGCAAAATGGAGAACCTGCTCCTGCTGGGATATGCCCCCTCCCGTGTGGCGCGGCCCTATCAGCTGCTGACGCTCGGATTGAATCTGGGCGTGCTGTGCGTGGCTCTGCTGGCGGTGTGGCTGGTGCGTCTCTGCTATTTGCCCTCGCTGGCCGCCCTGCAGGAGGATTACCGGCCTGCGGGATTGGGGCTTACGGTTTTGTGCGGCGTTGCGCTTGCGCTTCTGCTTTCGTTGTTCAACGGGGCGGCGATCCGCCGGAAAATCAATAGCCTGAATCGGGTGAGGCGCTGAGGCGCGGCAGTCCGGGCGGTTTGTCCGGAAACGCATGGCCGCAGAGCCTGCCGAATTGTATATTCCGCGGCGCAATCCCGCTCCGGAGTGCGGGAATCTGCGAAAAATGACTATCTTTGTCTGTAGAACACGATATTAACCGAGCAATGAACAGAATAGTAGCACCTTCGATGCTGTCGGCCGATTTCGGCCATTTGGAGCGCGATACGCAGATGATCGACCGCAGTGCGGCCGAATGGGTCCATATAGACGTGATGGACGGTGTTTTCGTGCCGAATATCTCTTTCGGATTTCCCGTGCTGAAAGCCATTCGCAAGGCGACGGCGAAGTGTCTCGACGTGCATCTGATGATCGTCGAGCCGGAACGTTACGTGGCGCGCTTCGCCGAGGCGGGCGCCGACGTGGTGACGTTCCATTACGAAGCCACCTACAACCCCAAGGGATGTATCGAAATGATCCGCAACGCGGGTGCAAAGGTGGGGGTGTCGATCAAGCCGGCCACTTCGGTCGAGGTGTTGCGCGACATTCTGCCGCAGATCGATCTGGTGCTGATCATGAGCGTCGAACCCGGTTTCGGCGGGCAGGCGTTCATTCCCGCGTCGCTCGAAAAGATCGCGCAGCTGCGCGCATTGGCCGACGAGCTGGGGACGGAGACGATCATCGAGGTGGACGGCGGCATTTCGTCGCACAACGCGCACGAGGTTTTCGGAGCGGGCGCCGACGTGCTGGTGGCCGGCAACGCCGTGTTCGGGGCCGAGGACCCGCAGGCCGAGATCGTGAAGATGCTCAACGCCTGACGTGCCGTCCGGTCTCTTCGTCGAGTAGCAGCCGCAGATCGCTTAGCAGCGCTCCGTCGTCGAAGTATTCGCTTCCGTAGGTGAGGTTGAATGCGTAATCGAATCCGGCGGGATTGGCGCCCTGATTGTGCTGGATGATCGTTTCGGCCTTGTCGAGGGCCTTCACCCAGCGTGCCTCCGGCGTCTGGCAGGCTTCGTACTCTTCCCATATTTCCCGTATCGTGGCTCCCGCTTCCGGCGGGAGCAGTCGTGTCAGCCGCTCCATGGCCGCCAGCTCCGAGGCGGCTTTGACTCCGGGCGCGGTCTGCGCAATGGCCGGAACGTCGCCGTCGAAGGCTTCGCCCAGATCGTGAATCAGACACATCAGCACCACCCGTTGCATGTCCAGTTCGGGCCGCTCGCCGGTCAGCACGGCGGCCAGCAGCGCCAGCCGCCACGAGTGTTCGGCGGTGCTTTCGTGCCGTCCTTCCGAGGTGTAGGCGGTGCGCAGTACGTTTTTCAGCCGCTCGGCTTCGCGGATGAAGCGCAGGTATCGGATCAATTTTTCCATGACAGACTTCGTTTCGGATTTCAAAGATAGCGAAAACCGGGAGACAAGGCGGAATTTATTTCGGGCTTCTCCGGGGAGTATCCTATCTTAGGACTTGCAAAGATAGCGATATGTCGGATTAAATCATTAACTTTGCGGTGATTTTACAGATGCCATGATTTCGTTAGACAACCTTACTGTAAGCTACGGGGGCTGGACCCTCTTCGACAATATCTCATTTCTGATCAACCCGAAGGACCGCATCGGTCTGGTGGGCCGCAACGGTGCGGGAAAAACCACGCTGCTGCGCATCATCACGGGCGAACAGCAGCCCACGTCGGGCCATGTGACCCTGAACGGCGAATGTACGATCGGCTATCTGCCGCAGACGATGCGCGTGGCCGACACCACGACGCTGGCCGAAGAGACGGCCAAAGCCTTCGATGAGGTGCTGCGGCTGGAGGCGGAAATCGCCTCTCTGACGCGCGAGATCGCCGAACGCACCGATTACGAAAGCGCCGGATACGAACAGCTTCTGCATCGTCTGAACGACGCGCAGGACCACTACCATATCCTCGGAGGCGACACCCGCGAAGCCGACATCGAAAAGACGCTGCTGGGCCTCGGATTCAAGCGCACGGATTTCGGCCGCGCCACGAGCGAGTTTTCGGGCGGCTGGCGCATGCGTATCGAGCTGGCGAAACTGCTGCTGCGCCGTCCTTCGATCTTTCTGCTGGACGAGCCGACCAACCACCTTGACATCGAGTCGATCCAATGGCTGGAGGAGTACCTGAAAAACTACAACGGGGCGGTGCTGCTCATCTCGCACGACCGCGCTTTTCTGGACAACGTGACCAACCGCACGGTCGAGCTGTCGCTGGGCAAGGTGACCGATTACAAGGTCTCCTATTCGAAATACGTCGTGCTGCGCGCCGAACGCCGGGCGCAGCAGATGGCCGCTTACGAAAACCAGCAGCGGATGATCGAGAAGACCGAAGAGTTCATCGAGAAGTTCCGCTATAAACCCACCAAATCGAATCAGGTGCAGTCGCGCATCAAGCAGCTGGAGCGGCTGGAGCGGCTCGAAATCGAGGAGGAGGATCTTTCGACGCTCAACATCAAATTCCCGCCTGCGCCCCGTTCGGGACAGATCGTGGCCGAGATCAACGAGGCCGGCATGTCGTTCGGGACGAAGCATGTCTTCAGCGGTGCGAATTTCATCATCGAAAAGGGCGACAAGATCGCGCTGGTAGGGCGCAACGGCGAGGGCAAGACCACGCTGGCGCGCATGCTGATCGGCCAGCTGACGCCGACCGAGGGTTCGGTGCGGCTCGGCGCCAACGTCAATATCGGTTACTACGCCCAGAATCAGGACGACCTGATGGACGGCGAATTCACGGTGTACGATACGCTCGACCGGGTGGCGGTGGGGGATATCCGCACCCGCCTGCGCGATATTCTGGGTGCGTTCCTGTTCCGCGGCGAAGACATCGACAAGAAGGTCAAGGTTCTGTCGGGCGGCGAGCGGGCGCGTCTGGCGATGGCCCGCATGATGCTCGAACCGCGCAACCTGCTGATTCTCGACGAGCCGACGAACCATATGGACATGCGTTCGAAGGACATCCTGAAGAGTGCCATCATGAAGTACGACGGCACGGTCGTGGTCGTTTCGCACGACCGTGAATTTCTGGATGGCATGGTGCAGAAGGTCTACGAGTTCCGCGACGGCGGGGTGAAGGAGTACCTCGGCGGTATCTATTACTTCCTTGAAAAGCGCAAGCTGGAATCCCTGCAGGAGATCGAACGCCGCGACGCTCCGGCAAAACCGGCGGCGAATCCCGCGGCGAATCCCGCGGCGAAATCCGCCGCGCAGCCCGCTGCGAACAGGGACGCCGCGGCGTCGGGGAAACTGACCTACGAGCAGCGCAAGGAGCAGGAGAAGCAGCTCCGCAAACTGCGCCGGGCGGTCGAGACGGTCGAAGCGGAGCTGGCCGAAATCGAGAAGCAGATCGCGGCGTATGATGCGAAATTCGCCGCCGCGACCGAATACAACGAAGCCGACTACAAGGCTTACAACGACCTGAAAGCCCGCTACGACCACCAGATGCACGAGTGGGAGAAGGCGTCGTACGAACTTGAAATAGTCGAAGAGCAGGGATAGCCTGCTCGGCCGCATCTCCGGTGTGCGGGATAGGCGATTGGAAAACAGTAAATCATACGGATATGGACAATATCATTTTCGGGATACGTCCCGTGGCCGAAGCGATCGAGGCCGGAAAACAGATCGAAAAGCTCTACATCCGCAAGGGCGCCGAGGGGCAGTTGATGTCGGAGTTGAGAGACCTCTGCTTCCGGCATAAGGTGCGTGTGCAGGAGGTGCCGGTCGAGAAACTCAACCGCCTGACGCGCGGCAACCATCAGGGCGTCGTGGCGCAGATCTCGGCCATCGAATATGTCGGGCTGGCCGATATTCTGGAGCGCGTGCCCGAAGACGAAACGCCGCTGGTGGTGATTTTCGACGGGGTGACCGACGTCCGCAACTTCGGAGCCATCGCCCGCTCGGCCGAGTGCGCCGGGGCGCACGGTCTGGTGACGCCGCTGAAGAATTCGGCCCCCGTGAATGCCGAGGCAATCCGCTCGTCGGCCGGGGCGCTGACGACGATCCCGGTCTGCCGCGTGGGGTCGATCCGCAATACGATCAAGCAGCTCCAGACCGAAGGGTTTCAGATCGTCGCCGCGACCGAGAAGAGCCGCAAACTGCTTTACGACGCCGATTTCCGCAAGCCGACGGCTTTGGTGATGGGCGCCGAGGATACGGGCATCTCGAAAGAGGTGCTGAAACTCTGCGACGAGCAGCTGGCGATTCCGCTGATCGGACATATCGAGTCGCTGAACGTCTCGGCGGCCGCCGCCGTGATGCTGTTCGAAGCGGTGCGCCAGCGAATCGCCGAATAATTCATCGAACCGTATAATTGACCGAAGACCATGAAAGCGAAACTGGAACGTTACCTGCGCTGGCTCCGCGAGGGGTTTCTGCAGATGCTGCGCCTGCATCCCGTCGAGAGTGCGCTTACTGTATACGCCTGCGCCGGATGCCTGCTCACCTATGAGTTGGATTGGGACCACTCCCTTCCGAAACTGGCCCTCGCGGCGTTGTTTTTCGCCGTCGCGCTGGTCGTCAATAACCTTGCGGGCCGCGGCCCGTGGCGGCGCGTCTACTGGGTAAGCTGGACGCCGATCGTCCCGCTGTCGCTCTGGGGAGGACTCGAAGCGTGGATAGTCTCGGAGCCGGCTTTCCTGACCTTCGGCATACTGGTCCCGCTGGCGCTGCTGATGTGCCGCCGCGCCGTGCACAACGAACGTTTCGTCTGCGACGCGCTTTTGTGGCTGCGGTCGGGCGTGCTGGCGGTGTTCTTCGCCAATGTCGCCCTCGGACTGTTCGGGGCGATTCTCTTCTCCACGACCTATATCTTCGGGCTGGAGGGGGCGTGGATCGACCATGTGTGGACCTATGCGCTGATCGTTTTCGAGACCTTCGCCGTGCCGGTACTCTTCCTGATGATGGCGGACCGCTGGCGGGAAGCCGGGTACGAGAGCAACCGCATTCTCGAAATCCTGCTCAACTACATCGTCGCTCCGGCGCTGCTGATCTATACGGCCATTCTCTACCTCTACATGGCCAAAATCCTCGTTACGTGGTCGCTGCCCGAAGGCGGCGTCGCCTATCTCGTGTTCGGATTCACGCTTTTCGCGCTGGCCGTGAAGGCGCTGCAGTTCCTGATGCGGAAGCGGCTTTACGACTGGTTTTTCGACCGGTTCAGCCTGATCTCGCTGCCGACGCAGCTCCTGTTCTGGGTCGGTGCGATTCGCCGTACGAGCGAATACGGGCTTACCTCGCCGCGTATCTACCTGCTTGTCTGCGGCGGTCTGATGACCCTTTGCGTGGTGCTGTTCCTCTTCCGGCGCGCGGGACGCTATATGTATGTCTGCCTGACGGCTTTCGCGGTCTTCGCGGCGTTCGCTTACGTGCCGTCGCTCGAACCCGAACGGCTGGCCGTGCGCTCGCAGGTCGGCCGCGCCGTCCGCATCGCCGAATCCCTCGGACGGCTCGGCGACGACGGGCGTTTGATCCTGACCCCCGTGCCGCCGGCTGACAGCGTATATCGGGAGGCCTATCACGGACTTTATGAATCGCTGAAGTTCGTCGAGAGGCGCGATACTGCGGTCTTTGCCCGGTTCGGGACCGACCTCGACGGGTTTGCCGCGATTTTCCCGGAGCGGATGCGCAGCTACGTGAGGTGGGGTTACGATTACTGCAATTCATATTGCGTCAATAATATCATCGAGCTGGAAGCGCCTGTCAATGCCCGGTTCGAGGTAAATGCCGAATATCCGCATTACTATATGAATCTCCGGGGCTGGAGCGACTGCAGCTATCATTTCGGTGGCGATACGCTCCGGCTGTTTCTGGGCGAGGAGCGTGCCGTGCACCGGATTCCCTGCCGGGAACTGCTCGAACGCCAGCTGAAAGAGAGCGGATTCGAACCCTCCGAAGGGTGTGAGCCGACGTCCGATCAACTGTTGCGGCTGCTGGACTACCGCGACGACCGTTGCCGGATTCTGTTCGAGAATATCAAGTTGGAACGTACGGATTCGGCCGTTGTAATACAGGGACTGTCGATCAATGCCGTGCTGATGCGATGATTTCGACCGTGACGCATCCCCGGCTGGGCGAGGTGACTCTTTCCCGGACGCGGCGCGCACGCCGTATCTCGATCAGCGTGCGCGGTACGGGGGCCGTGCGGGTCTCTTTTCCGTACGGCGTTTCGGTCCGCAGGGCCATGGAGTTCCTCGACCTGAAGGCCGACTGGGTCGAGCAGGCCCGCGTGCGTATGGCGGCCCGGATGCCTGTGGAACCCCCGCTTCCGCCCGCCGAGGCCAAAGCCCGCATCGAAGAGCTGCGCCGCGCCGCCAAAGCCGATCTCCCGGCGCGTATCGAGCGGCTGTCGCAGCTGACGGGGCTGAAATACGCCAAACTCACGATTCGGGCTTCGCGTACCAAGTGGGGGAGTTGTTCGGGGCGTAATACCATTTCGCTGAGCCTTTTTCTGATGACCCTGCCCGAACACCTGCGCGATTACGTGATCGTCCACGAACTCTGCCATACCGTCCACCACAACCATTCGCCGCGTTTCCATGCGCTCGTGGACCGCATGGTCGGGGGCAATGAAAAAGCCCTTAACCGTGAGTTAAGGGCTTTCGCAATCCGTTGAGCCTCGGCAGTCCTATTTCTGGCCGAGTATCTCCTTTTCACCCTTGTAGGTGAACGCCATGAATACGATCGAGAGGAAGCAGGCCGCGATGAGCAGGATAAACGTCCAGTCCCAGCCTGCGGCTTCGGCCACGGAGCCGATCACGATATTGGCCAGAATGGCCGTGCCGAGGAAGTAACCGAAGAATCCGGTCAGTCCGGCGGCCGTTCCCGCCGCGTTTTTCGGAGCGAGGTCGAGCGCCTGCACGCCGATGAGCATTACCGGACCGTAGATGAAAAATCCGATGGCGATCAGCGACATGGTAACGATGAAATAGTTCGACGAGAACTGCCAGTAGAGGAAGATGAATACCGCGACGATCGCCATGAAGAGGATCGTGGGAACGGCGCGCCGTCCGTGGAATACCTTGTCGCTCAGCCAACCGCAGATCAGCGTGCCGGGAATGGCGGCGAACTCGTAGGCGAAGTAGGCCCAGCCGGCCTGCTTGATGTCGTAACCCTGCGCGTCGCGGAGGTAGGTCGGGGCCCAGTCGAGACATCCGTAGCGTACCATGTAGACGAAAGCGTTGGCGATGGCGATGAACCACAGCAGTTTGTTGTTCAGGACGTATTTGAAGAAGATTTCGCGGGTCGTGAGCACTTCCTCCTGCTTGGCGCTGTAATTTTTCGGGTAGTCGTTGCGCCATTTCTCCACCGAGGGAAGGCTGCACGACTGCGGCGTGTCGCGGATGAGCACGTAGGCGAGGATGGCGATGAAGATCGCGACGACCGCCGGGAAAAGATAGGTTCCTATCAGGAAATAGAGTTCCGTGTGGCTGCCGCAGAACCATGAGCCGAACCAGATGGCGCCGTAGACGGCCATCGGGCCGACCAAAGCCCCGCCTACGTTGTGGGCGCAGTTCCAGATCGACATCTTCGTGCCGCGCTCCTTGATCGAGAACCAGTGGGTCATGACGCGGCCGCACGGAGGCCAGCCCATTCCGTTGAACCAGCCCACGAGGAAGTTCAGGACCGCCATGATGAAGATGGCCAGCCGCTTGTGCTCCGGGCCGAGCAGCGTAACCGGAACGATCATGAACATCATCGACAGGGCGGCCAGCACCAGTCCCAGCGGCAGGAATACGCGCGCGTTGCTGCGGTCGGAGACACTTCCCATCAGGAATTTGGACAGGGCGTAGGCCACGGCGTTCATTGCCAGCACGATGCTCAGTTCGCTCTGGTCAAAGCCGAGCAGGGCGAGCTCCGGGATCGCCATCGAGAAATTTTTCCGGACGATGTAGAATCCGGCGTACCCGATGAAGATGCCGAGAAACACCTGCAGACGCATGCGTTTGTATTTCGCATCGACCTTGTCGGCCTCCATTTCCGGTTTATAGGCAGGGGGTTGAAGAATTTTCCACATAATTGACGTGGGGCTCGACGCAGGAACCCGATTGAGTTGAAGTTGGTATTGGTTCATTCATGGCGACGTGCGTCCCTGCGTCGGACCCGCGTCGGGGCGTTCGGCTACGCCCGGTCATTTTCCAAATTCTCCCGAATCCCTCCTCGCGGAGAGGAGAAATTCGGGATTCTTCGGATTTGTTCCCTATAAAAGTTGTTTCGTTCGTTCGGTCTAAGCCTCGGCTTCTCCTGCAAAGATATAAGTTTTCGCCAATTCCGTGAAATCTTTTACCTGCCCGTCGATCCATGCCTGATCGCGTCCGAGTTCCTTGGCCATGAGCTGCGCCACTTTCGGGGCCGTGGCCATTGCTTCGCGGGCGTCGACGAAGAGCAGGCGTACGCGGCGCGAAAGCACGTCTTCGACCGTCATGGCCATCTCTTCGCGCACGGCCCAGAGTACTTCGGCGTAGGTGTAGCCGTACTTCGGCGAGAGTTTTTCGCCCAATTCGGGCTGCTGCTTGATAAGCTCCAGAATCTTCGGCTCGTCGCTGCCGTATACGTACATGTGGTCCGTCAGATCGGGATTCTTGCGGTAACCGTGGATGTGCAGTTTCTTGGTGACGCACTTGCGGGCCGGAAGTTTCGCGACTTCGATCGCCTTGTCCACCGTGTCCTCGGCCATCAGACGGTACGAGGTCCACTTGCCGCCCGTGATCGTAACCAGACCGTTGTCCGATACGATGATCTTGTGGCTGCGCGAAATCTCCTTCGTGTTCTTGCCCTCCTTCTTGGGCGCCGCC
>ENA-OXEG01001324-OXEG01001324.1-human-gut-metagenome-genome-assembly--contig:-NODE-1324-length-12221-cov-7.328867_pt1 | contig 12221 bp, 9 predicted proteins | sample MGYA00249355_ERZ652243 | MGnify/ENA primary metagenome ERZ652243 (study PRJEB26925, sample SAMN05826944) | human gut metagenome | biome: ENVO:2100002; feature: ENVO:00000062; material: ENVO:00002003... | reverse complement strand
GACCTCATGATTATGAATCATGCGCTCTAACCAGCTGAGCTAACCCGCCATTGCTATCAAAGCGAGTGCAAAGGTAATAGAAATTTTCGATCGTGCAAAATCTTCGGACAAAAAATCGACGGAAAATTCGCATTCAGACGCTTTGGCACTGATTTTGAGCCCAGTGCACGTAAACTGAAAATATGTCCCTGTCAGAATCTACACGCACGGAAATCCGTAACTGCCTGAGCATCCTCAAGGTAATCGCAGGAGTGGTCCTGCTCGCCGCCATCTCGTGGGAAATAATCGCCGGCGACCACATGCACTTTTCACGCAACTACCTGATCATCCAGCTCGTAGTCTGCATTCTGTTCCTGTGCGATTTCTTCGTACGGTGGGCAGCCTCGGAGCGCAAAGCCCGCTTCTTCGGCCGCAATTTCCTCGTACTGCTGATTTCGATACCCTATCTGAACATCATCGACTGGAGCAGCGCCGAACTCCCCCGCTACTGGGCCACGCTGATCGGCATCATGCCGCTGATGCGGGCGTTCCTCGCATTTTACATCGTGGTGCAGTGGCTCGTGGACAACAAGGTCCGAAAACTCTTCTTCGCCTACATCTTCACCGTGGTCGTCTTCACCTATATTTCGGCGCTGGTCTTCTACGATTACGAAATACTCGTGAACAGCAAGCTCCACGGTTTCGGCAACGCGCTGTGGTGGGCGTGGATGAACGTCACGACCGTCGGGGCCGAGATATTCCCCGTGACGACCATCGGCAAGATATTCTGCGTGATGCTCCCCTCGCTGGGCATGATGTTCTTCCCGATCTTCACGACCTACGTACTGCAGGAGTACTCGCACAAAAAAGAGTCCGACCAATAGGCCGGACTCCTCTTTTCGGGGAGACATCCCCTATTTCTTCTGCGCCTTCAGCAGGTCGCGGATTTCGGTGAGCAGCTGCTCCTCTTTGGACAGCACCGGCCCGGCGGCGGGCGCAGGGGCCTCCTCCTTCTTCTTCATCAGGCGGTTCATCAATTTCACCATCATGAAGACGCAGAACGCCAGAATCGTAAAGTCGATGCACTGCTGGATGAAAGCGCCGTAATTCCAGTAGACGGGTTCGACGGCGGCCTGCGCCACCGTCTCGCCTCCACCCGTCACGGCATCGCCGACGGCATGCACGGCGCTCGAAGTCATGTCGCGGAACTTCGAAATATCGAGCCGCAGCTGCGAGAAGTCGGTATTGCCGATCAGCGCCCCGATCGGCGGCATCAGGATGTCATTCACCAGCGACGACACGATTTTGCCGAAAGCGCCGCCGATGATTACGCCGACGGCCATGTCCATCACGTTTCCCTTGAGGGCAAACTCCTTGAATTCTTTGAAAAATGCCATAAATCTGAGGTTAAATTAATCGATGGAACAAATATAGCGATATTTACCGAATCCGCAATCAAAAAAGCCGTCCGCAGAACGCGGGCAGCTTTTCTTCGGATAAACAGGCCGGAGGGAACTATACGATCTCGACCAGCACGGCGTCGGTGGCCACGTTGTCGCCGGGATGCGCCAGAATCTGCTTGACGGTGCCGGCGTAATCGGTCGTCACGGAGTTCTCCATCTTCATGGCTTCGAGAACAACGATTTCCTGACCCGCTTTTACCGTATCGCCGACCTTCACCTTGAATTCGATGATGCGGCCGGGCAGCGGCGCCGTAACGGTATTGCCCGTAATGGCGGCCGCAACACTCTCCTCGGCCTTCTTCTCCTCGGCCTTGGGTTCCGCAGGCTTCGAAGCGGCGTAGGCCTTGACCTTCATGTCCGTCAGGAAGTTCTTGGCGACCAGCGGGAAGAGTTCGAGCAGCAGGACCTCCTTCTCGTTTGCGGCGAGTTTCACGCCGCCGGCTTCGGGAAGCTCCGGATTGGGCTGCATCTGGTATTTCGACGTATCGTAGGGAGTCTCCTCGCGGACGCCGCAGATCTTGAAGCGGAATTCGGGGTCGATCTTCACGGGCGTATGTCCGTACTCACCCTTCACCAGCCCCACGAACTGCGAGCTTTTGTTGGTGTACATCGGACGTCCGGCCTTCTCGTCGAGGGCGCAGTTCACGGCCTGCGCGCCCACGATCTGCGAAGTCGGGGTCACCAGCGGCGGCAGACCCGCGGCCAGACGCACCGAGGGAATCAGCTCCATGGCGCGCGGCAGGATGTCCTCGGCCTTGAGCTGCTTGAGCTGGGCGACCATGTTCGAATACATGCCGCCGGGAATCTCGGCCTTCTGCACCAGTTCGTTGGGTGCCGGGAAGCCGAAGTAAGCCTCGATCTTGCGGCAGGCGTCGATCGTCGCGGCCTCATCGTCGGCCTGAGCGGCCTTGATCGCCTTGTCGAACAGCGCGTCGATCTCGGCGGGCAGCGTGTCGGTGAGCGGATTGAAGGGCTTGGGTTCGGGTTTCTCCGTGCCGAATACCGACTGGTTGAGTTCCTTGCGGATCTCGCGCAGCAGGGTGTTGATCTTGGCGACGGCCTCCATGTTCACACCGGTATCGACGCCGAGCTTCTTGCAGAAGACGTGCACCAGCTCGATGGCCGGGGCGCCCGTACCTTCGGCGAAATACCAGCAGTTGGTATCGACGACATCGACGCCGGCGATGATCGCCGCAAGCACCGATGCAAGGCCGTAGCCGGGCGTACAGTGGGTATGGAAATTGACCGGAATGTCGATGTTCTTCTTGAACAGCTTGACCAGCGTGGCGACGCGGCGCGGCGGAATCAGACCCGACATGTCCTTGATCGTAATCATGTCGGCGCCCAGCGCGGCCATCTGCTTGGCCTTGTCGAGGAAATAGGCGTCGGTGAAGACCTGCTCATGGCCTTTTTTGCCCATGAGCTTGGCGAAGAAACCGGGTTCGGGATATTTCGGATCGACCGTATAGCAAACCGCGCAGTCGGCGATGCCGCCGTACTGCTTGACGTACTTGACCGTCGATTTGACGTTGTCCACGTCGTTCAGGGCGTCGAAAATACGCATGATGCCCAGCCCGCTCTCGATCGAGTTGCGGCAGAAGCCGTCGATCACGTCGTCGGGATAGGGAGCGTAGCCGAACAGGTTGCGGCCGCGCGACAGGGCCGTGAGTTTCGACACATTGCCGACGGCCTTGTAAATGGTCTCCAGACGCGTCCACGGATTCTCATTGAGATAGCGCATCACCGAGTCGGGCACGGCACCGCCCCAGACCTCCATCGCATAGAAATTTGCATCTTTGTAGTACGGCAGGCAGCGGTCTACTTGCGCCTGCGACATGCGCGTCGCGAACGAGGACTGCTGTCCGTCGCGCAACGTAAGGTCTCTGATTTTGAGATTTCTCGCCATTGTGATATATGAATTAAGGGTTCTTATGCTCGTTTTTACTGTTATTCCAATAACAAATATAATAAACAATTTCAAATTCCAACTATTTTGCACGGAATTTTCACAAAAAACGACCGAAAAGATTACTTTTCGTAAAGGCCCCGCTCCGCAGGGACTTCCGGGCCATGCGCCCTGACAGCGCCGCCGGGCACAAAGAGCTGTTTATCAGGCGTGCCGTCGAGGTAGCGCTTCTTGAAGATATTGACGCAGAAGACGAACATCTCAAGCAGCAGCGGACCGAAGATGACGCCCATGAACCCGAAGAGCGAGAGTCCGATGAATACGCCGAAGATCGTCACGAGCGGGTGCGTGTCGGCCAGTTTCTTCTGCATCACGAAACGCACGACGTTGTCCACGTGCGTCACCACCAGTCCGCCGTACAGCGTCAGCCCCACGGCCGGCCCCCACTCGCCCGCAAGGGCCATGTATCCGGCCAGCGGCAGCCAGACCAGCGCCGTGCCGAAGATCGGGATGATCGTCGCGAAGCAGGTCAGCACGCCCCAGAACAGCGGACTGGGAGCGCCGAAGATCAGGTAGCCGATGTAGGCCACGATACCCTGCACCACGGCCAGCAGGGGGATTCCGATGGCGTTCGAGCGGACGATCATATGCACTTCGCGCATGACGCTGCCGCTCACCGAGCTGTCGAAGGGAAGTATCTCGCGGCAGTACTCCTCCATGCGGCGGCCGCCGATGAGCATGAAGTAAAGCACGAACAGCAGCACGACGATATTGACCCCGAAATCGAAAATGCTCGACACGACCCACTGCCCCAGCTTGGGAATCATGCCGATCATCGAGGAGATGTTCTCCTCCTGCCAGAGGTTGTAGCCGGTTTTCTCGTGAATGAGCGCCGCGATGTGCTTGAGCGGCGTAATGATCAAATCGGGCCGGAGCGTGATGTCCTGCACCTGATTGACTACCATCCAGACGATCAGGCTGATGGGGACCAGAAAACAGAGCACCGCCTCGGCCAGCAGCAGCGAGGCGGCAAGACTGCGCCGCCAGCGGCGGCAGGCCGTCAGGACCTGCATCTGCCGCCGGAGCAGCACGTAGATCGTCGCCGCGCCGAGCAGACCGCCCAGAAACGGAGTCAGCTCGATGCAGATCGTGATCCCCAGTCCGAGGATCAGCACGAAAAGCGAATAGCGCCAGTATCTTTCCCTGAAGTTCCGCATACGCCGCAGCGGGCGCAAGGAACGTGCCGGAAGCCCTCCCGACGGCCCCGGCAACGCACTGAAAATTTGTTTGATAAAAATTTCGCATGTTCTATTGCGGCGTCGGAATATTTGATTTATATTTGTGCTATGAAACTTATGGCTGACTTAGTCAACATATCGGTCTGTTCGCATCTTTTCCGTATATATGCGGGGGGGGGTGGCTTTTATAACGTGCGAAAACGAACGCAACTAGATCATCGTGACTATATAATATAAGTAACGAGGGATACTCCGGACGAGGTGTATCCCTCTCTGCTTTTACGGACACTCCGGAAAACGGCCTTGCAGGAGTCTGCGGCAGGGAAGCGAATCGCAAATGCAACGAAAACCATAACAAAACCCTTTTTTATTAACTAAATTATTTGGTATGAAGAAACTTTTCATTCTGATGCTCTCGATTTTCACCGTCGCCGCGGCTTCCGCGCAGGTGACGACTTCGGGCATGAACGGTACGGTTACCGACGAACAGGGCCAGCCCCTCGCCGGCGCCACCGTTATCGCCGTGCACACCCCTTCGGGTACGCAGTACGGCGCCGTGACCAACAAGGACGGCCGCTACAACCTGCAGGGCCTGCGTACGGGCGGTCCCTACACCGTGACCTTCTCGTTCGTGGGTTATCAGGGCGTCGAGTTCCCCGGACTCGAACTGCAGCTGGGCGAAACCCTCACGCGCAACGCTTTCCTGAAGGACAGCCAGACGCTCGAAGCAGTAGTCGTTACGGCCGACGGCCGCAACAGCTCGATGAACGTAAACCGCGCAGGCGCCGTTACGAGCATCTCCAGCGAGCAGATCGAGCTGATGCCTTCGGTAAGCCGCAGCATGAACGACATCATGAAACTCACGCCGCAGGCTTCGACCACCACGTCGGGTCTGGCGATCGGCGGCGGTAACTACCGTCAGTCGTACGTAACGGTCGACGGCGCCGCGTTCAACAACGCCTTCGGCATCGGCGGCAACCTGCCCGCAGGCGGCTCGCCCATCTCGCTCGACGCACTGGAGCAGATGTCGGTATCGGTCACCCCCTACGACGTTCGCCAGAGCGGCTTTACGGGCGGTGCGATCAACGCCGTAACCAAGTCGGGAACCAACGAATTCAAGGCTTCGGCATATGTTTTCGCCAAGAGCGACCAGCTTCAGGGCGACAAGTACGACGGCGGCAAACTGTCGCTGAGCGAAATGCGCAACACCACCCTCGGCTTCAGCATCGGCGCCCCGATCGTCAAGGACGCTGGCGTTCCGTATCGCCCACGGCAACAACGACGCGCTGGCTCAGGAGTATCCCCAGTTCACCTACATGCAGTACTCGATCTACCTGCAGGACGAGATCAATTTCAGCGAGCGCTTCAAGGCCACGGTCGGCATCCGTTTCGAAGTGCCCTCCTACCCCTCCATCGACAACAACGAGAACAAGGACTTCACGCAGGCTTTCGCCAACTACGGCGGCTATAAGACCTCGGACATGCCCAAAGCACGTCTGGCCGTAGCTCCCCGCGTAGGTTTCAACTGGGATATGACCGGCGAACGCAAATACATTCTCCGCGGCGGTACGGGCGTCTTCAACGGCCGTCTGCCGTTCGTATGGCTGGTGTCGGTGGCCGGAAACAGCAACTGCATCCAGAACGGACTCTCGCTCTACAAGGGCGATTCGCGCATGCCCAGCTTCCACACCAACGTCAACGACATGCTGAAGAACATTTACGGCGGCACCTACAAACAGCAGGATCTGGCGGCCAACACGCAGCCTACCATTCTGGACAAGAAGCTCAAGATGCCCTCCACGTGGAAGACCTCGCTGGCGCTGGATCTGAAACTGCCGGGTGACGTTGACCTGAATATCGAGGGAATCTACAACAAGGATTTCAACTCGGTAACCGTAACCAAACTCGGTATCGAAGAGAACCCCGCAGGCATTCAGCTTCCGGGCGAACCTGCTCTGCGCAAGGCATGGAAGAGCCAGAATATCAGAAACAAGAATCCCGAAGAAAAATACTCCATCAATCCTTACCTGATCAACAACGCCGATATCGACGGATATTACGCATCGGTTTCCGCTCAGGTGTCGAAACGCTGGGGCTTCGGTCTCTCGCTGATGGCTGCCTACACCTATTCGAGCGCCAAGAACGTGATCGACGGCATCGGCGACCAAGTGACTTCGGCATATAACACCAATACGTTCAACCGCAACGGTTCGAACACGCCCGAACTGGGATACGCATCGTACGTATCGCCCCACCGCATTCTCTTCAACGTAGGCTACCGTCTGGCGCAGAAGAACGGCGCATCGAACTTCGGACTCTACTACGAAGCGTTCCAGCACGGCTATATCGGCGGTTACTCCTACTCGCGCTACTCCTATACGATGGGTAACGTCACCGGCGACGGCGGTGCAGCCCTGCTTCTCTACATCCCGACCCGCGAACAGCTCGACAAGATGACGTTCGCCGATCTGGTGGACAACGGCAAGGTCATCTACTCGGCCGCCGACCAGAAAAACGACTTCTGGGCATTCATCAACAAGGATTCCTACCTGTCGAAGCACATCGGCGAATACTCGAAGCGCGGCGGCGCCGTGATGCCGTGGCAGCACATGGTGAATTTCAAATTCTCGCAGGATTTCTACATCAATATCAACGGCAAGCGCAACACGATCACGCTGGGCGTCGATATCAACAACCTCGCCAACCTGATCAACCGCAACTGGTGCGGCATCGACCGTCTCGAATCGTCGCAGATTCTGAAATACAACACCAAGACCAACGCCTACAACTTCACCAAGCCCGTTTGGTCGAAGTATGCGAGCACGGTTGCGACTTGGTCAGCCATGTTCAGCATCCGCTACACGTTCAACTAAGTCTCCGAAAGACTGCAATGCAAAGAGAGGCCGGTTTTCACCGGCCTCTCTTATTTTTATCGCTTCCTATTGTTACAGCAGCCTGCGGCGCAGCTCGTCGCATGCGGCGGCGGGATTCCGGTGGTCGAAAAGGTATCCGGCGATGCCCAGCCCTTCGGCGGCGGCGATATTCGCCGCGCGGTCGTCGATGAAAAGGGTTTCGGCGGGATCGAGTCCGTAGCGTTCCAGCAGGATTTCGTAAATCCGCGGTTCGGGCTTTACCGTCCCCTCCTCGCAGGAGACCACCTCGCCGTCGAAAAGCCGGTAGACGGGAAAACGGCGCAGGAAGGCGATGAACTCGCGCGACATGTTCGAAAGCACGTAAAGCCTGTACCCCGCGGCCTTCAGGTCGCCGACGAGCCGTTCGGTCGGCGCGACAGGCTCCTGCATGTCGATCGACAGCAGCAGAAAACGTTCGCACTTTTCGCGCGGGCAGCCGGTCGTCCGGGCGAGAATGTCGGTCACCTCGCCGAGCGTCGATGCGCCCCGGTCGTACTCCTCCCAGAAAAGGGGCATCCGCTCCGAGCGGATGAAGCTGAAAAATTCATGGAATTCCTGCGTGGACTTATTTTTGTCGCGGGCGAAAAGCACCCCGCCGAGGTCGAAAACGATATTTTTCATGGCGTAAAGATAGCCATTTTTTCTTTGGTTCGGGATTTGCAGGTCTGCGTTCGAACAAAAACTCAGTTTATGAACCACGGCATAAGCATTCTTTTCCGCGCCATACCCCTCGCGATGGCGGCATTCTGTTTCGGTTACGGAGCCTACGTCTTCGCCGCCGGAAGCGATCCTTCACGGCTGACCGCAGGTCCCGTCGTCTTTTTCCTCGGCTCGATCTGCGTCGCGCTCTACTGCACGGCCGCGACCATCATCCGCCAGATCATCGGCACCTACAGCGCCGCCGCGAAGTATCTTTTCCCGGCCGTCGGTTACGCTTTCGCCGCCATGACGGTCATCTGCGGAATCTTCATCATCACGTCGAACATGACGGGCGCATACGTCACGGGGCATGTGGTCTGCGGACTCGGACTCATCACGGCCTGCGTCTCGACGGCCGCCACCTCCTCGACCAGATTCAGCCTGATCCCCAAAAACTCAGGCGACAGCAGTTTCTCGATCAATCCTGCGGGATTCTCGCGCGGACAAAGCTCGCTGCTGATCTTCATCGTATCGGCCGTGGCCGCCGGAGCATGGCTCTGGTGCATCCTGCTGTTTTCGATCGGGACGCTCCCGGCGCATATCGTCGCGGGCAGCGTCATGTTCGGCATCGCCTGCGTCTGCACCTCGCTGATCGCGCTGGTCGCCAGCATCGCCCGTCAAGCACGGGGCAGCTACACGATGGGCGAACGCCGCCGCTGGATGAGTCTGGTACTCTGCATGGGCGGACTGGCTTTCGTGCTGGGGCTGATCCTGATCTTCACATTCCGGGGCGAGTCGATCAATTTCGTGGGCTTCGTGCTGATCGGACTGGCGCTGATCTGCTGGAGCATTTCGAGCAAGGTGATCCTGCTGGCGAAGATCTGGCACGCCGATTTCCCGCTGGCCAACCGCATTCCGATCATTCCGGTACTCACGGCGCTGGCGTGCCTTTTCCTCGCCGCGTTCCTCTACGAAGCGGCGCTGTTCGAAACCAAATACTTCGTCCCGGCGCGCGTGCTGACGGGATTCGGCGCCATCTGCTTCACGCTCTACTCCATCGTCTCGATTCTCGAAAGCGGCGCGAGCAAGAAATAACGGCACCTCCGCAAACGCGATCTTCCGACACACGAAAGCCTTTCGGCCCTAATGGACGAAAGGCTTTTTCACATATGGCGGCGGACGGCGGTGCGGCAGATACAAAGCGACGCGCAAAGAACCGCCGCCGGAGAGCGGCAGGCTGCGGACAACCGACGGCGGACGACAGCCAGCCAGCAGCAGACGGCGGAGAACGTCTCAAGAGCGTCGGACTGGATGCTCCGTCTCGAATCCGCACTCCCGCCGAATCAGCGACGGCCGCCCGCAGATGCGGGCAGCCGTCGCAGCAAGGAATTCCGGCAGACTAAAAAAGGTGGAAAGCCACCGTCAGGCCGGCCATGACGATCGAGACCATCGACATCAGTTTGATGAGGATATTGAGCGACGGACCCGACGTATCCTTGAAGGGGTCGCCCACGGTATCGCCCACGACGGTCGCCTTGTGGCAGTCGGAGCCTTTACCGCCGAAATGTCCCTCTTCGACCATCTTCTTGGCGTTGTCCCACGCACCGCCCGCATTGGCCATGAACACGGCCAGCACGAAGCCCGAACTCAGGCCGCCGACAAGCAGTCCCATGACGCCCGCCACGCCGAACACCAAGCCGACGACCACCGGCACGACGATAGCAAGCAGACTCGGCAGCAGCATCTCGCGCTGGGCGCCGCGCGTCGAAATCTCGACGCACCGGGCATAGTCGGGAGTGCCCTCGCCCGTAAGGATGCCCTTGATCTCGCGGAACTGGCGGCGCACCTCGTTCACCATGCTCTGGGCCGCACGCCCCACGGCGTTCATCGTCAGGCCGCAGAACAGGAACGACATCATCGCGCCGACAAACACGCCGATCAGCACCGTCGGATTCATCAGCGACACGTGGTAATACTCCATAAAATCGAGGAGCGAAGCCTTCTCGACCAGCTGCGTCGTGCCGTTGGGCAGGTCAAGGGCCGTCACGCCGTTGTGCAGCAGTCCGATGCGTATCTCCTCGATATAGGAGGCCAGCAGCGCGAGGGCCGTCAGCGCGGCCGAACCGATGGCGAAACCCTTGCCCGTGGCGGCCGTCGTGTTGCCCAGCGCATCGAGCGCATCGGTGCGTTTGCGCACTTCGGGTCCCAGCCCGCTCATCTCGGCATTGCCGCCGGCATTGTCGGCGATCGGGCCGTAAGCGTCCGTGGCGAGGGTGATGCCCAGCGTCGAGAGCATGCCGACCGCCGCGATGCCGATGCCGTAAAGGCCCAGCGACATGCTCTGCGCGGACATGATATGCTCCATGTCGAAGCCGATGGCGCAAAGGTAGGCGAGGATAATCGCCACGCCGATCGTCAGGACCGGAACGGCCGTCGAGATCATGCCCGACCCGATACCCGCGATAATCACGGTGGCGGGTCCCGTCTGTGCGCTTCCGGCGATCTTCTGCGTCGGCTTGTAGGAGTGCGAGGTGTAATACTCGGTGGCCTGCCCGATGATGATGCCGGCCAAGAGTCCCGTGATGACCGAGAACGACAGTCCGATCCAGTTCTCGATTCCCAGCAGATAGAGGATGCCGAACGTCGCGCCGGCGATCAGCAGCGAACTGAAATTGACGCCCACACCCAGCGAACGGAGCAGTTCGCGCATCGTGGCGCCCTCCTTGGTGCGCACGAGGAAGATGCCGATGATCGAAAGCACGATGCCCACGGCAGCGATCAGCATCGGCGCCAGCACGGCGCGCAGCTGCATGGCCATCCCGTCCGCCGAAGCGAAGGCGGCGGCTCCGAGAGCCGCGGTGGCGAGTATCGAGCCGCAGTAGCTTTCGTAAAGGTCGGCGCCCATGCCGGCCACGTCGCCCACGTTGTCGCCCACATTGTCGGCGATGGTCGCGGGATTGCGCGGGTCGTCTTCGGGAATTCCCGCCTCGACCTTGCCCACGAGGTCGGCGCCCACGTCGGCCGCCTTGGTATAGATGCCGCCGCCGACGCGCGCGAAGAGCGCCTGCGTCGAAGCGCCCATGCCGAAGGTCAGCATGGTGGTCGTGATGACGACGAGTTTCTGCGGTCCGGTGACATCGACGAAATATTCGAGGATGACGTACCAGAACGAAATGTCGAGCAGGCCCAGCCCCACTACGACCAGCCCCATCACCGCGCCGCTGCGGAATGCGACCTTCAGGCCGCGGTCGAGCGACTGGCGCGCGGCGTTGGCCGTACGCGCCGAAGCGTAGGTCGCGGTCTTCATGCCGAAATAGCCGGCCAGTCCCGAAAAGAATCCGCCCGTCAGGAAGGCGAAGGGCACCCACGGGTTCTGCACCCCGGCGCCGTAGGCCAGATAGGCGAAAAACAGCGCCAGCACCACGAATACGATGGCGACGACCTTGTACTGCTGGCGCAGGTAGGCCATGGCGCCCCGGCGCACGTGCCCGGCGATCTCGCGCATGCGCGGCGTGCCTTCATCCTCGCGCTTCATCGCACGGTAAAACGCCCAAGCCAGCAACAGGGCGATAACCGCGGCAGCGGGAATGAACCAGAAAATGGAAGGAATGTTCATTTCGATAGAATTTGGTTTTAAGTTGGTAAATCGGTTATTACTACAAATATACGAAAATTCCCGAAACGGCGTCCCCGCAAAGGGACCGTTCCGTAGCACAAAAAAATCCCCGGACAGCTGTCCGGGGATTCGAATACCGACAAATCGGATTACGAACCGAAGTTGTCGTAGAGGATATTTTCGGGCGGCACGCCGAGACTGTCGAGCATCTTCACCACCGAAGCGATCATCATCGGAGGTCCGCACATGAGGTAGATGCAGTCCTCAGGCGCCTGATGGTTCTTCAGGTAATTCTCGTACAGCACGTTGTGGACGAAGCCCGGCGTGTACTTCACGCCTGCGGCGTCCGCTTCGGGATCGGGACGGTCGAGCGCCAGATTGAACGAGAAGTTGGGGAAATCCTTCTCGATGGCGTGGAACTCGTCGAGATAGGGAACCTCCTTCAGCGCACGCGCGCCGTACCAGAAC
>ENA-OXEG01001319-OXEG01001319.1-human-gut-metagenome-genome-assembly--contig:-NODE-1319-length-12285-cov-4.588962_pt1 | contig 12285 bp, 9 predicted proteins | sample MGYA00249355_ERZ652243 | MGnify/ENA primary metagenome ERZ652243 (study PRJEB26925, sample SAMN05826944) | human gut metagenome | biome: ENVO:2100002; feature: ENVO:00000062; material: ENVO:00002003... | reverse complement strand
GTCACGTACCCATGACGCCTGCCAGCTCTCGCCCGCCTGCATGGTCTGCAAGTTACCTTCATGGTCGTACGTATGGCGGATGTCCGCTCCCAGGCTGCTGGTGATGCGGGTACAGTTGCCCTCGCTGTCGTACGTGCGGTTGACGATATATTCTCCCTGTTTTTCCTCTATAATCTGTCCCGTCTTCCTGTCACGGGTGAACTCCAGCAGGTTCTCGCTGTTCTTCGCCTTGATGAGCATACCGTCCTTGTCATACGTGTAAAGGGATACCTCGCCGTCGTACTGTTCTTCCTTCAGGATGTTGTCCAGTCCGTCATACAGGTATTCCGTCCATTTGTCCCCGGGGCGGTTCACACGGGTAACACGTCCCGCACCATCGCGCTCGTACTCACGCCGCAAGCCGTCGAAACCGATTTCCGTAACGACTTGCCCCAGTCCGTCCAGCTCGAAGAAATAGTTGTCGCCCGCCTCGTTGCCGATGCGGCGGAGCTGCAACTCACTGTTGTAGCCGAACGTAATCCAGTGCCTGTCCTGCTCACGGCTTTTCAATACCCCCAACGCCCCGTAGGTAAACTTTACCTCACGGATGTTGTCCTTGGCATGTACCATGTTCCCCATGGCATCGTACTCAAATCGGTGCACGTTGCCATCCGGTTCCTCCAGCCGTATCAGGTTGTCCGCGCGGTCGTAGGCATAACGGGTGGCATTGCCTTTGACGTCCACCGCCTGTATGAGCCTGCCCCTGCCGTCGTATTCCCACCGACGGAACAGCCCGTTGGGGAACTGTAGCAGCTCCAAATCGTAACGTCCGTTGAATGTGAGCGTATAGACACGCCCCTGTCCGTCCGTTATGGTACGCAACACGCCTCCCTCGTAGGCATATTTCACTGTTTCTCCGCTCAACGTGGTACGGCTGATGACCCGATCCTGTTCATCATAGTCCCATGAAAGCCTTTTGCCTCCCGGTGTGCGGAGTGAAACCAAATTGCGGTTTTTGTCATAGTCCAAGAAGGTGTCCTCCTCGTTTTCGTCCGTTATCCGCACCGGCTGGCCGAACTCGTTGTAGGCGGTCTTACGGGTATAGCCTTCGGGATTGACCGTGACCTCCAGCTCCTGAAAGCTGTTGTATTGGTGACGGGTAATTCCTCCGTTGGCATCCACTATCTTATAGATGAGTTTGTCCTCACCGTAATAATATTCGGTTTCGGCATTTTCCCCGTTGCGGATATGGGTATATCCCTTGCCGTAACGGATGAAATATTCCATCACGCCTCCATCGCCCCATGTATGCACACAGCGGGCATTCTCCCCCTTACCTTCATATTCCCAATGGAAGGACATACCCCCTTGGTTGGTAAGCTGTACCAGCAGGTGCCCACCGGAATAGATGAAATGCTTGCTGACATCCAGTGCATCGATGGTTTCCACCATGTCGCCCCGGTCATCATAACGATAGCGGACCAGCTTCACCTCCTCACCGTCCTGATTTACGGATACGCAGAGTACCCGTCCCGACTCGTCGGTCTCCACTTTCAGGAATTCTCCCCGTGAGGATATGATTCCTGCCAGCCTTCCCCCCGAAGCATATTCGAAGCGGACCCGGAACCCGTCCTTCGTGGAAATGTCCGACACCATGCGGTAGCCGAAACGGTTTTCAGGACCGTCAAAACGGTATTGCAGTCCCCGGATGTCTGTAAGCTGATAACCCCGAGCGTCAAGCGTCCAGGACAACTGTTCCTTACGGTCAAAATAGGAATCTCCGGGTTTCAGTACGGGCAGGAAAGACTCCCGTCCGTCAGCATGACGGAACAGAAAGGCTCCTTCCTCCAACTGCCGTATTCCCAGATTGTAGCTGTGGTGCCAGTTATACCCCAACGGACCGTCCACGGCGGCATCGCTGTAATAGGTGCGTTCCCAAACGATAGGGATGGGACCGGGCAGCTCGAAATCCACGTTGGTGTGATATACCCTGCCTGTGGCAGCATCCACCGGTTCGCCGAATGTCTTGCATTTTATGGGCTGGAGGATGTCCGCCAGTTTGTTCATACCGTTCTTTCTCAGTCTGTCAATCAGGTTCTGGAATTGGTCACCTATCTTCTTCCACATTTTACCCAAGCCCTTCAGCCCGAACTTCATTGCCAACGCGAATATGTCAATGGTAGGCGGTCCGCCCACAAGCACAGGCTTGCCTACCGATGTGATGGTAGAGAGCATGGAAGTGGGAGCAAGCAAAGCCTTGCTCACCTTCTTGGGCTTTCCCTTGCGGGGAATTGTGGGTACTCCTACGATATTGCAGGAGAGCGCCGGATGTGTGAGGGTGGAACAGGGCGCACCATCCGCCAGGACTGTGGAACTCCCCATCCACATTTCCGACTCGGACATTCCGCTGACCAACGGAGCCGGATGCAGCACGAACGCAGGCAGATGCACAATGCCGATACCCGCCTGCGCAATCCACTGGTTGTGTACCTTTACCGACGGGGCCATGCTCTTGAGGATGCTGCATGCCACTCCCGCCACTCCGCCGGTCACAGGCGGAATAGCCGCCGCTATGCCTGCCATGATGTCCGCCATAAGGTCGTACACCTTACCCACGTGAGGTACAGGCATGATGGGGGAGGGAGGGGTAACGGTAGGATGCATGTCTATCCCTATGGACAGATCGCCGAACTTGGCGACAGGCATACCCGGCATGGAAGGAAGCATTCCGCCCAAACCAGCCTGAATCTCGTCCAAAGCCGCCTTGGAGTCTGCAAAAAGGTCGGCAAAACCCCGTCTGACACTACTATCGCCGGTAGCGTCAGCTATATTCTTGAACACATCTGACATGGTGAGAAATTTTTAGAATGTAAAAAAGGAAACAGCCGGAGTCACCAACCGGAACACTCCGGCCGTCTAAGAAAGGACTTTATCTATGCATCCTGCGCATAATCGCTGTTCCAGTCGTTCTCGTCATCCCCTTTTGTACCTTCCAGCTTGATGACAAAACTCTTTGCCGGGAAATAAGGAGTCAGGTGAATGTCGAGGAAAATGCGGTCTTTCTGCTTCGGGTCACGCTCGAAACGAAGAATCTTGAACTTCTCAATCAAGCGTCCGGGTCCCTGTATGCTGTCCAGGAACTTGCTGATCTGACCTCGCAAATCCCTTTCCGCCTTGCTGTTCCAGTTTTCAAAGGCACGGCGGTTGAGGAAGTCCATCAGCACTTTCGTCACCCAGTCGAACACACGTACCACGGAATAGGTCTGCAATCCCAGGTTATCCCCATTGAACAGAGTCTTGGCAGAGAAAGCCATCACCTTGCCGTACTCCTTCACCATCGGAATCAGGCCAATCTTCTCGATTTCAGAGATCTCACTCTTTTTCAGGTTGAATGCAACCCCGTCCACCTCACTCATGGAACCGTACTTCTTTCCGGCGGTAACCTGTGCCATTACCGTCTTGTACACACTGCCCGCCAACGCCGCAGAAGGAGGAATCAACAAATCTTCCGTTTCGCCCAGTTCCGCATAACGTCCGCGTCCCACCAGGTAATTGCAGGTCATACATACATTGGACTTGTACACATCGCCTCCCGAAAGGTTGGAGTCAAAGAACATTTCTATAACGTCATCCGGCTTTTCCAAATCTGCGAAATCGGTGTAAATCATCACCTTGTTGTCATGTGCTATCTTTGCCCATTTTTCAATCACCTTGTTGGAACCCAAATACCCGGGAATAACCAAAAGAGAGTAGTTGGTACGCAAGTCCAACCGGTCATAGTTCGCACGAAGCTCGTTCGCAATGGCATCAATGAAGAAAGAATTGTCCAAATCGGTAAGCTGGTCCATCGAAGCGTTCACGATGGAGATATTCTTGATCTTGTCGGAATCCGTATTCTTGTAGAAGAGCATGACCGTGCGGTACGACTTCTCCAACTGCTTGACCTCCTCTACCGCCTTCAACTGGTTTTGGGAAAGCAGACCGGATACCGCCGCCGATTTCTTCTGGCACAATTCCACCATCTCGCTGATGGATTTGTTACCCTCCAGCATATCCAGCCACATTTCCAGCCGTTTTTTCAGTTCCTTGCGCTCACCCGCCCGTTCAGGATCGGAAAGGAATATGTTCCGCCGCGCCTTACGTTCCGGGTTCAGGTTCTGTATGCCGTCCACGGAAGATTCCAGGACATTAAAACCTCCAAACTTAGCCAGAACCTGCAATTCTGCATTCAGATTTCTGGACTGCGCCACAGCCTGTTGCTGCTGTACGGCAGCTTCTCTTTGTGTATTCTGTTCGCTCATAACTATCATTCATTAGCAGGATTAGACTTCTCGTTGTTCTTCAAATCGTCCAGAATGGCGGAAATCGCATTGACGAAAGCCCCGCGTGTCTCCGGATTTTCCAGTACCCGTTGCAACACCTTGTTGGAGCGCAATGACTTCTCCATCCTGTCCGCAAACTGTTTCTCCGCATTCAGCCCGGACAAGAAAGGACTCTGTTCCGTCATCTTCTTGACAGAAAAATCGCCGACATTTTGAAAACGGAAATTTTCCTCTACGGGAGCCCCCTCCGCATCCGAGAACTCGATATCTATTTCCGGCCGGAAATGTGCAAACACTTCGTCGATGTTGGTCAAGCCTGCGATCACTTCGGGAGCCACCGGTTCGTCTTTTGTCAACTGTTCCACCAATAACGTTCGGTTTTGTGGAATTTCCGCAATACCTTCGGAAGCGTCAATCTTCACCTCGTTTCCGCCGATTCCATAATTTCCAAGGTCCATACTTATTCAATTTTAAATTAAAAATATATGTTAATTAAATCTCTGTCAATTGAAAATACCCCCTTTTCTTCTGGCCTTCGCCAGCTGCATGTCCGGATTGTCCACCAATTCCTTCCAGTCGTCCCCGAGCCACTCCCGGAGCTGTCCTTCCAAAATCGAGACATCAAGCGGGGAACGTACCTGTCTTCCTGTGTGAAGAGCCAGATGTGCCGCGTAAGTGAACGTGGAACTCCGCCTGATTTCCCCGGAAAGGTAACTCCCCCCGGACAGGGCGAGCAAAAAATACTCGAAAGCCTGTTCCATCTTCCCATCCTCGTAGCGCAGGAAACCACACATGCGGTAGCCTTCCATGACATAATAAGGGTCTTTTTGCGTGATGGCTTTCCGTGCCATCCCTTCATACAAGGCAACCGCCTCCTCCCGTCTTTTCCCGGTTGTCAGAATCGCCGCTTTCATGGATACGGCCATTTTCCAATAACTGTATCCTGCCGCTTCGCCACTTTCCATCGCCTTCTCCGCCTCTTTGATGGTCGCATCACTGTACTTCATGCTATGCCTGTATTCCCGGATCGCGTAACACGCCTCAGACGCTATGAACAGAGCGGAAGTCCGGATATTCGTATCCTTCATTTCTTTGGAAATATCCAATAGTTTTCGGATTTCCCTGTCCAATAATTTCCAATCCTGCTTTTGTGTACAATCCATGACAACCGTCACCTGCTGCTTGAACCGGTTTTCAGGCGCAATCAGGTCATTACCGCTATCCGACCGTGCCATCCGGTTATGCAATGCCGCCGCCATATCGAACCGGGGGCGTATGCAAACCACCTCCCGGGACTCGTCCAGCCTGACATTCCTGTTCCCTCTCAAATCAATGGTTGTCATCCGGATTCCCTGCGGGACGCCCTCTTTCAGCACATTGCCGAACCATCCTGTCCGGGAGCACCCCCTTTCCTGTTCCGGAGGAAAGTATAGACAGAAAAAGGCATCATCCAACCGGGAGATACATGCCTTGAAACGCAACATCTCTCTCCACAAGTTGCCCGCCGTATGTTCAACCGACACATCGGGGGTATATTCTTCCTCCAACAGCCCGTCGTGCCGCAGAGCCCTGAGAATATCATACTTCTCCTCAACCTTTTCCGAGAACCAGCCCGCATATTCCTGCCAGAGCTGTTCGGCATATTCCTCGTCATCCCCCTTATACGGAGTATCAAAACGAAAGAATATATCGTCGAACCGTCCTACCGGAGAACGTTCTATTTCCAGAAACCTGTCCACCAGGTCCACATCATTCTGACCGACAATCCATACAGACAGTTTCCAGTCCCTGTTACCGGCTATATCCGCCCAGTAATCGACCGCTTTGTAATATTCCTGTATAACAGATGCAGATGCTCCCATAACCAACCGGATTACGAATTGATTTTTACCATTCCTCCCGAAACCGCCACATCCGCCGTGCCTTCTATTACGAGGTTCGTACCGTTGAGCGTCCCAGTCCGGGTGGTCAGGTCATATTCTTTGGCCGCTTCCATTTTTATATTGGTACCGCTTCCACTGATTATATTCTTCTCGCTGCTGAGTACCATGTTCTCGTTGCCGGACAACAACGTCACGCTTTTCCTGCCTTCAATGGAAATGGTATCCGCCTGCAAGCCTATCGACTTTTCGTCCATTATGATGACCGATTCATCCTCGTTGGTAATGGTAACGCTTTTTTTCGCCATGACGGTAATGGCATCCGTGCCGTCCAGCAGAATCAGCTGCTTTCCCGTCCGGTCAGTAATGACGATACTTCCCGTCTCATCATCGAAAACGATGGCGTTACCGCTGCGTGTGATGATGCTTTTGGTCTTGTTGTTCTCATCGCCACCTTTTCCCGAAGCGGAATGGAACATGGCTCCCGTTACATAAGGGCGATCCGGATTGCCGTGCTCATAGCCGACCATGACCTGGTCTCCGACTTCCGGGACAAATACCCATCCGCGATTTTTGGGAACCGCATCGCTTACTCCCGCATTCGGACTCTGCATCCTGATCCAATTGGTTGTCTTATCATTCTTCTGCCAGTCGAAAGCTACTTTCACGCGTCCCTGCCCCTTCTCATCATCGTTCTTCCTTACCGTAGCCAGTTCCGGCAACGCCAGCGGAAGCCTCACATCGGGGACAGGGATATGTACCGTACCGTCCGGAATACCGACGAAGGAGTTCGTATAGTGTCCGTCACGGCGTACCTCGTGCACGACTTCGACAATGCGGAACTTTCCTAAAGGAGACAGACCCATCCTGTCAGGGAAAGAGACATCAATGATTTCGCCGATCCTGATCCGGCAAGTCTTCCCTATGCCCTTTATATTCAATAGATTGGCTCCGGATTCGTTTTTGACGACTTTCATCTGCTCGTCCAATCCGGCCTTGTCCGTTATATGAGGATTGGCTGCCGAGGTTGTTTTTGCGGCGTATGCCTTTTCGGAGCAACCGTGCGCAATGGACTGAAGATCGTTCATACCATCCGGTTTGGCGGGCGTATCTGCATTATGCTGTTTGTTCTCCTGCGCTACATAATCGTATCTTGCAGATTTTCCCGGTATCAGGTTGGCAACCAAACGCACTTCTTCCAGATCCATGTCGTAAACGATTTTCTCCGTATTGTCCTTCTCCGGCTTTCCGAAATACACTTTTGTCCCATCATAATAGAACCACTCCCCATAGAGTGCCGAGAGGCGGTTCATGAAGTCAAAGACGCTCTCATTATACTGCGCCATATAAGGTATAGGCGTCGCATACTTGGGGTTGGAAACCAGGTTGACCTTTCCATATTCCTGTGTCGCTTCCTTTATTATGGTGGAAAGGGACTGGTCCATCCATGAGTCGAGTGTCCTGTTGTTCTCATAGAGTATCGTAGGGCTTGCTCCATGAATGGCCACTCCGCCTGTCTCACCCATGCTTCCAACCATTTCCACCCGAGTGATGACACCCTCGAAATCATAACTTTCACCCGTCTGCTTGTGGGCAAACGAAATGCTGGCGGTCTCCCCGATGTAACCGATGAATTTTTCCGGGGTTTGTTGGAACGTATTGTTAGGCGACAGATAATTCACCACCACGGTAAAGGTGTGATGCCGGTTAAAACCCTGACGGAGACACAATGAAACGAACTTCTGCTCTTCTCCTTTCACGGTCACTTTAGTAGCCACCAAATTCAGAAAACTTGCTCCCATACTATCTTAAACTATGAATTTCAATTATTAAACCGACCAGTCGGTATGTTTTTTGGTGCCGAAATAACCGGAATTGGTATATTCCGGCACCTTAAAACTTTGATTAGGAAACAACCGTTAGTTGTTTTCCGGCCAATCCTGTGTAAACGTAGCCTCGTCCATTTTCACGGTCTGTGCGGAAATGGCGAACTTGACTGTCATCGGATAGGCGTTAGCCACATTCAGTGCCTCCTCATACTCTACCACGTAACCGTTTTCGAACACCAGTTCCTTCATTTTGGCATCCTCATCCGCTTTCTTGAAGACGATGTTTCCGTTTACAGGCTGGTACTGCTTGAACATTTTATCCAGCACAATGGTATCGGGAGTCGATTCGACTTCCACATAGATTGTGCCACCATAAATGTCAGATGCCGGACGACCTTTGGGGTCCACATCACGATTGAACTTGACTCTCCAGTTCAATACATCAAACTCTCTTGAGTCCGAGAACTTAAATGACGCTTTAAATGCCATAGTCTCAAAGTTTTAAATTAAACAATAAATTGATTTTGAAATATCCGGTCAGAGGCGGTCTGTTGTTACCCTGTCTTTGTCCTTCAATTTCTGCGCCCAATATATGGCATTTTCTGAAAACTACAAAGAACTTTCGAGGATTTTTTCTTGTTTTTGTTAGAAACATGCTCACAAGCATAAAAAAACAACGGTCAAAAATAGCTGGATTATTTTTTTTGCCTTATATTTGCAATGTTCTCCTGCGCAATTTTTAAATCTTAATGATTATGGATACAGGAGTTGGTTTCATTAATCTTGATGATTCTGTAAAAATTGCGCTTAACATAGCACTTGCAGTGGCTCGTGAAAATGCGAACGAGTGTTATACTCCCTCGCATTTGTTGAAGGCTCTACTTCATAAGGATGTAGGGCTACGAGATTTTATAATAAGTATAGGTAAGGATTTAGGCTATCTGGAGGAGTGGGCGGACGTGTACATCGAGCAATGCCCGAAATCCACCCGGTTGTCCGAGATCAAGCCATCGGAGCAGATCGACTCCGTTTTCCGAGCCGCCGATGACGCACGAATCCAGTTCGGGCTGTTCGACATCAATCCCATCTGCGTGCTATTGGCACTGACAAAGCCCGGTGTCGCTTTTTCCAGTGACCAGCTCAGGTCTTTCCCCATTCTGGAAAGGGATATCCATTCCATATATATAGGAAACGGACAGCCGGTATGTTCTCCTGCCGCCACGGCGGATGCCTATGTTCCGGCCTCCGCCTCGTCCTCTTTCCTGGCAAAGTATTGCGTGGACCTTACCGCGGCTGCGGCAAACAGGCTGCATCCGGTCATCAACCGCGACCGTGAGAACCGTATGGTCATGGAGATACTGGGAAGCCGGAGCAAGTCCAATGTCCTGATAGTCGGCGATGCCGGTGTGGGAAAAACAGCACTGGTTTACGGGTTAGCCTGGGATATTGTCAACCATAAGGTGCCTTCGTTCCTGGCTGAAGCCCGTGTCTTCGAGTTAGACAACGCCTCCCTGATTGCCGGAGCCACCTATAAAGGAGAGATTGAGGACCGCCTGAAAAACATCCTGAAAGAATTGCGGAATATTGACAATGCCATCCTGTTTATTGACGAAATCCACGTACTGCTGGACAACCGGCAAGGAAATTCCGGTGCGGGAAATGTCTTGAAACCCGAACTGTCGCACGGCGACCTGACGGTCATCGGCGCCACCACCATTGACGAATACCGCAAGATCATTGAGCCGGACCATGCTTTCAGCCGCCGTTTCGAAACCGTGCAGATAAGCGAGCCGGACATAAAGTCCGCCATCCAGATGCTGCACTCCGTGCAGAAACAATATGTGGACTACCATCAGGTAAGGATCTGCGACGATGCCGTAGCCGAATGTGTACGTCTTGCCAAGCGGTACGTGAAAGACCGCCGTCTGCCGGACTCCGCCATCGGTCTGCTGGATATGACGCTTTCCGCCATCAAGATGGTCAATGAAACAGGGAAAAAGGACACGGAGGCTTTGCTGTCCGGATTGGATGAGATAGAAAAGGGAGAGAAAGATCCCCATGAAAAGACGGAAGAGCTGAAAACGCTGCTTTTCCTAATGCACAACAAATTAAGCCCTATCCTTTTAGGTGTCATCCCTGACGAGGCGGATATCCATGAATTACAGGAGTATGAAGAACTCGCCGCTTATCTGCGAAACGCATTGAACGCCATCCTTCAATTTGCCGAAAAGAAAATAGAGGAGGTAGACATCTACGAGGTGGCCGCCGTTGTCGCCAGCAAGACAGGCATTCCTATCGGCAAGATACAATCACAGGAGAAAGAACGGCTACTCAATATGGAAGAGTATCTGCGGCGACGCGTCGTCGGACAGGACCAGGCTTTGAAAACGCTGACGGACGCCATCCTTGAATCCCGTAGCGGCATGAACAAGCCGGGACAGCCCATCGGCTCCTTCTTCCTGTTGGGACCGACCGGTACCGGCAAGACCGAACTCGCCAAAGCACTGGCGGAAGCCCTGTTCAATGACGAGAAATCCATGATCCGCTTTGACATGTCCGAATTCAAGGAGGAACATTCCGCAGCCCTGCTTTACGGAGCACCTCCGGGATATGTGGGCTATGAGGAAGGCGGTATGTTAGTCAATAAAATACGCCAACAGCCATACGCCGTAGTCCTCTTTGACGAGATAGAGAAAGCGCATCCGTCCGTATATGACATTTTCCTGCAAATCATGGACGAGGGGAAGTTGCATGACCGTTTAGGCAAAGAGGGGGATTTCTCCAACTCCATCGTGCTGTTTACCTCCAACGTGGGCAGTGAATGGCTGACCAGGCAACTTGAATCCGGGAATGTTCCGCCCACCACCCAGATCATGGAGGTAATGGGACAGTATTTCCGTCCGGAGTTTCTGGCACGCCTGTCTGAAATCGTTCCGTTCTTCCCCATCCGTGAAGAGATACTCCTAAAAATATTCGATATACAGTTCAACGGAGTCAGAAAACTTCTGGACAAGCAGGGTATCGGCATCACCATCAGCGATGATGCCCGGAAGATGCTCGCCCACAAAGGCTTCACTCCCAAATACGGTGCCCGCCAAGTTGCCGGGGTCATCCGTAACTACCTGCGCCGCCCGATTTCACGGCTTATCATCAACGAGGAGTTGGGCAAAGGAAAAAGCCTGGAGGTAGGTCTGGACGAACAGAATGAATTAACCTGGAATATTCACCAATAATCAAGTATCGTATGTTTGGATATACCGTATTCTTAAAGATAGGCAACCTGGCTGCCTCCTCACTGACCGACATGTACAAGGACAGCTACCAGCTCATCGGCTGCGAATTCGGATTTGCCCAAGGGATAGACATCAAAGGACAGGCACAGACCGAGGTGAAAGGCGGTACGTTCTATGTGACCTACCCTCATCTTCCCAACCGTGACATGATCCAGTGGATGCTGGATGCCCGTAAATACCAGAGCGGAGCCATCGTTGTCCATGACAACCAAGGCTCCACACTCGAAAAGATACTCTTTGAGAAAGCGACTTGTGTGGATATGGAAATCAGCTATATCCGGCAGGGCAAAAGCTATATTGCGACCAAACTGACCGTACAGGCACAGAAACTGGCATTCGGTACAGAAGAGTTTGAAAATCAGTGGGTGTTTTAAAAACAGCAGCGTTATGGGACTTTTTAATTTTCCGCAAGTGGACAGCAACGTGAATGTCATATTCAGCGTTGACGGTGACGAATATGCAGTGGAACAGTTCAAAATAGGTTTTCACCAGCCAGTAGATAACCTAAAGAACCAACCGGAAGGCGAAGTGCGAGGGGGACGAATCATGATAACCCTTTCGCAGACGGTGAAAAGCAACATCTACGGATGGGCTGTGAAACCGTGGGTGAAAAAGAACGGGGCAGTGCTGTTCAAGACCGGTACGTCCGGGGTGATATTTGAGGTGGCGTTTACGAATGCGTATTGTGCAAGGTTACATAGAAGTATCAGTTTTGGGCAGGGATTATCTACGACATTAACGATTTCTCCAGAAACATTAACAGTCCAAGGTGTTGATTTCGATAATAGATGGGTGTAATATGGGAAATTATAGAACAACATATATGGAATTAGATGACTTTAAGGTCTGCTGTATCCAAGGGTATCCTTATGAAGGATTTGTCATAGGGTGTGGGTATGCATATGTTGAAAACATTCCATTGGAGATGGCCATATTAGAAAATTCATCATATATATACCTGTCTCTTATACACATCTGACGC
>ENA-OXEG01001317-OXEG01001317.1-human-gut-metagenome-genome-assembly--contig:-NODE-1317-length-12296-cov-7.890042_pt1 | contig 12296 bp, 6 predicted proteins | sample MGYA00249355_ERZ652243 | MGnify/ENA primary metagenome ERZ652243 (study PRJEB26925, sample SAMN05826944) | human gut metagenome | biome: ENVO:2100002; feature: ENVO:00000062; material: ENVO:00002003... | reverse complement strand
ATGCCGCCCCTGCAGGTCGAAACGGCCCGCGCCGTTACGGACAGCATCCCCAACCGCATGAGCTTCATCGGTTACCTTTCGAGTAATTTCGACGCCGTGATCCAGCCCCGGATCAATGGCTTTCTGTTATCCAAGCGGTTTTCGAACGGCATGCCCGTAAAACGCGGGCAGCTGCTTTTCACGATCGACCCCGACCAGCTTTCGACCACGATGCTCGCCGCCGAAGCCGCGCTCCAGTCGGCCAAGGCGCAGGCGCTGGAGGCTCAGAACAACTACGAGCGCGCCGTGCCGCTGGCCAAGATCAACGCCATCAGTCAGGCGCAGCTCGATCAGTATACGGCGCAGTACAAGGCCGCCGAAGCCTCGGTGCGCTCGGCCGAGCAGACGCTCAGCAGCGCCCGCATGAACGTCGGCTACACCGAGCTGCGCTCGCCCATCGACGGCATCATCGAACACACGGCGGCGCATGTGGGCGACTACGTCGGTCCCGGCACGCAGTTCAGCGTGCTGACGAGCATTTCGAATATCGACACGCTGACCGTCGATGTGGCCATTCCGATGGCCGAATACCTCAGGGCGGCCGGAGGACGCGGTTCGATCTACGACAACGAGGGGCTGCTCTCGGACATTCGCCTGACGCTGGCCGACGGCACGCGCTACCCTTACGGGGGACTCTACGACTACACGCGCAAGGACGTGTCGAGCAGCACGGGAACGCTCGTGCTGGTGGTGATGTTCCCCAACCCCGACCGGTCGCTCAAACCCGGACAGTTCGCCCGCGTCTCGGCCAACGTCGGCCCCGTGCAGCCGCGGGTGATCGTGCCCCAGCAGAGCGTCAGTCAGGCGCAGGGCGTCAATTCGGTCTGGGTCGTGCGGCCCGACAGCACGGCGGCCTACCGCCGCGTGGTGCTGGGCGACACCTACGGCACGATGTGGTGCGTGGACGAGGGGCTCGCCGAGGGCGAACAGGTGGTTACGGCAGGCCAGCAGAAACTGCGCAACGGCATGAAGGTAATCCCCGTAATACGCTGACGTCATGGAGAAATTCTTCATTTCACGTCCGATTTTCGCCATCTCGCTGGCCATCGTCATCGTACTCGTGGGTTTGATCTCGATCCTGAACCTGCCGATTGAGCAGTATCCCGACATCACGCCTCCGGTGGTCGAGGTCTCGGCGACCTACGACGGCGCCGACGCCGAGACGGTCAATAACGCCGTGGCCACACCCGTGGCACAGAGCGTCATGGGCGTCAGCGACATGCTCTACCTGCAGACCACGAGCGCCAACGACGGTTCGATGGTCATGCAGGTGACCTTCGACATCGGGTCCGATCCCGACCTCGACGCCATCTTCACCCAGAACAACGTATCCTCGGCCGCAGCCCAGCTTCCGGCGACGGTGACCAAGCAGGGCGTCACCACGCGCAAGACCATGACGGGTTTCCTGCTGGTCTTCTCGCTGCACAGCGACGGACGCTACGACGACGAATTCCTCTCGAATTACGCCTACATCAACCTTCAGAACGAACTGCTGAAGATCGACGGCGTGGGCAAGGTCTCGATCATGGGCGCCGGGGAGTACGCCATGCGTGTATGGCTCCGGCCCGACGTGCTGAAATACTACGGCATCCCGGTTTCGGCCGTCACCGCCGCCATCGAAAATCAGGGCGGCATCTACCCTGCCGGACAGTTCGGAGCCGAACCCGCGCCCGACGGCACCTCCTACACCTATACAGTGACCATGCCCCCGCAGATCACCACGGCCGAGCAGTTCGGCGACATCGTCGTCGTGACCACCTCGGAGGGCGAACAGATCCGCCTGCGCGACGTGGCCGACGTATCGCTCGGAAGCCAGAGTTACGGCGTAAGCTCGCTCTTCGAGGGCAAGCCTACGGCCCTTATCGTCATTTATCAGGAGCCGGGCAGCAACGCCGTGGCCGTAGGCGACAAGGTCAAGGCCGAAATGGCGCGGCTCGGCGAACGCCTGCCCGACGGCATCACGACATCGACGGTCGTGGACACCACGACCAGCATCGACGCCGGCATCAGCGACATCTTCACCACGCTCATCATAGCCCTCGTGCTGGTGATCTGCATTATCTACCTCTTCATTCAGGACTGGCGCGCCACGGTCATTCCGCTGGTCGCCATCCCCGTGTCGCTGGTCGGCGCCTTCGCGCTCTTTCCGCTGCTGGGGTTCTCGATCAACATCATTTCGCTGCTGGGACTGGTGCTGGCGATCGGTCTGGTGGTGGACGACGCCATCGTGGTCGTGGAGGCCGCGCAGGTCAATATCGCCAACGGGATGAAACCCCGCGCCGCGGCGCTCGAAGCCATGAAGAACGTGGCTTCGCCCATCGTCGCCACGACCGTCGTCCTGCTGGCCGTATTCATCCCCGTATCGTTTACGGGCGGCATCACGGGGCGGCTGTTCCAGCAGTTCTCGGTGACGATCGCCGTGTCGGTCGTGATCTCGGCCTTCAACGCCCTGACGCTCTCCCCGGCCTTGTGCGCCCTGCTCCTGCGCCGCCGCGAACCGCCCAAGAAGGGATTCTTCGCCGCTTTCAACCGCTGGTTCGCCCGGCGGATGGACAAATACACGGCCTTCACGCCGACGCTGATCCGCCACGTGGCCCGCACGGGCGTATTTATCGCCGCGGTACTGGCCGTCATCTTCCTCGTGTGGCGCAAACTGCCCGCCGGATTCCTGCCCGAAGAGGATCAGGGATACGTGATGGTGATGGTTTCGACTCCCGAAGCCTCGTCGCTGCAGGTGACACAGAAGGCCATGATCCGGGCCGACGAAGTGATCCGCACGCTGCCCGAAGTCGCTTCGACCTCGTTCGCCGCGGGATTCAACATGATGGCGGGCATCGCTTCGACCGACAGCGGCATCATCTTCGTGTCGCTGGTCGGTTATTCCGACCGCAAACTGACGGCCATGGAGATCGCCCAGAAACTCACCGACGAGCTTTACATGGCGGTTCCGGGCGCCGAGTGCTTCGCCTTCATCCCGCCGTCGATCCCCGGTCTGGGCATCACGTCGGGCGTTTCGGTCGAGGTGCAGGACCTCGAAGGGCGCGGCACGGCCTACCTGCTGGAGCAGAGCGAACGGCTGATGGACTCGTTGCGCAAGCTGCCCTCCGTCGCGTCGGTGACCACGCAGTTCAACGCGGGCGTCCCCCAGCGGCGGCTGCGCATCGACAAGGAGCAGGCGCTGGCTTCGGGCGTGGACTTGGGCGTACTTTACGGCGACCTGACGACCCTGCTGGGCGGCGCCTATGTCAACAACTTCTCGCGTTTCGGCAAGCTCTACCAGACCTACATTCAGGCCGCCCCCGCCTACCGCATGGACAAACGCTCGCTCGACAGCTATTACGTCGCCTCCTCGTCGGGCGAAAGCGTCCCCGTCTCGTCGCTGGTCGAGGTCGTGGATACCGTGGGCGTCGAATACGTCTCGCAGTTCAACCTCTACCGTTCGATCGGACTTACGGTCACCCCCGCGGCCCGCACCTCGACGACGACCGTCATGCAGGACATCACCCGCACGGCCGCGCAGGTACTGCCCGACGACGTCGGCACGGCATGGAGCGGCACCTCCTTTCAGGAAGCCAACGCTTCGAAGACCGGAGGACTGGTCTACCTGCTGGCGCTGGTCTTCGTGTTCCTCGCGCTGGCGGCCCTGTACGAATCGTGGGGGCTGCCGCTGGCGATTCTGATGAGCGTTCCCGTGGCGGTGCTGGGCGCCGTGCTCTTCATCGGCGTCTCACACCTGCTCAACGCCTTCTACGTCAATGACATCTACATGCAGATTTCGCTGGTGATGCTGATCGGACTGGCGGCCAAAAACGCCATTCTGGTCGTGGAGTACGCCGACAGGCTCTTCAACGAGCAGGGCGCCTCGCTCATGGACGCCGCGATCGGGGCCGCCAAACTGCGCGTGCGGCCGATCATCATGACCGCTTTCGCCTTCATCCTCGGCGTCATGCCGCTGATCTTCGCCAGCGGCGTATACGCCACGGCGCGCAACATCATGGGCGTCGCGCTCGTGGGCGGCATGCTGTTCGCCACGCTGCTGGGCATCTTCGTCTACCCCGCGCTCTACTATTTCGTGGGACGCATCGGCGGTTTCGAACGCCGCCGCGAACGCAAAAAACAGGAACAGTCATGAAAGCCGGATACCTCATAATCATTTTCGCAGCATTTACGGCGGCCTGCACGCCGCGCTTCTACCCGCCGCGCGTCTCTGTGCCCGACGATTACATCTACGGGCGGGGATTCTCGGAGGACACGACCCGCTTCGGCCCCGAATGGTGGACGCTGTTCGGCGATACGGTGCTCAACAACCTCGTCGCACGGGCGCTGGACAACAACCGCGACGTGGCCGTGGCGGCCTCGCGCGTGGAGGAAGCGCGGCTGAACCTCAAGAGCGTGCGGGCGCAGTACCTGCCGCAGGTCGGGCTGGGCGTCACGGCCGAAGGCGAATATACGCCTGCCACGAAGATCGTGCAGTCGTACGCCGTCGAGCCGTCGCTCTCGTGGGAGGTGGCGCTCTTCGGGCAGCTGCGCAATGCCAAACGCGCCGCAAAAGCCCAGATAGCCTCGTCGGAGTGGGCGCTGCGGGGCGTACGGCTGGCGCTGGCGGCCGAAGTCGCCACGACCTATTTCACCCTGCTCGAATATGAACGCGATCTGGCGATCGCCCGGCAGAGCTGCGCCCTGCGGCGCGAATCGGCGGCCCTGATCGACTCGATGTTCCGCTACGGCATGTCGGACGGCGTGGCGCTGGAGCAGGCCCGGAGTCTGGTCTACACCGCCGAAGCGGACATTCCGCAGTACCGGCGGGCCGTGGCGCAGACGCGGCTGTCACTCGACATCCTGCTGGGCGAAACGCCGCGGCGAACGGACAGCGCGGGGGCTGGACTGCGTCTGCTGACCGATTACCGTCCGGCGGACATTCCCGTCGGACTGCCCTCGGAGCTGCTCGAACGGCGGCCCGACATCATGCAGGCGCGTTACGATATGCTCGCTGCAGCCGCCGAAGTGGGCATCGCACGCGGCAACCGGTTCCCGTCCATTGCTCTGACGGCCAAAGGCGGAGCAGCCTCCAATTCGATCAAAGGTTTAACTTCGGCCAACCCTTGGGCATGGGATGCGTTAGGCTCGCTGACGCTCCCCGTCTTCAATTTCGGCAGACTTCGTCGCGCGGAACAGGCCGCCATGGAACGTTACACGCAGTCGGCGCTGACCTACGAGCAGACCGTGCTGACGGCCTTTTCCGACGTCGAGCAGGCATTGGTGGCCATCACCACCTACCGCAGGCAGACCGAACGCTACGGCGAGCTGGTTCTCGCCAACGACCGCATCGCCGCGATGACGCAGGCGCTCTACCGCAGCGGCCTGTCGGACTACCTCGACGTGATCGACGCCCAGCGCAGCCTCTATCAGTCGCAGATGGAGTTCGTCAATCTGGTGGCGCAGCAATATATCAACTACGTCAATCTCTGCAAGGCGTTGGGCGGCGGGTGGTGAGACGAATATACCCACAAATAGGGATTGCACATCCCGGCGTAAAATCGTATCTTTGGAGCCAAAAACCAAAGAGCGACAATGCGTCTATCCGAACTTAAGACCGGGGAATCGGCCACGATACTCAAAGTGACGGGACACGGCGGTTTCCGCCGCCGCATCATGGAGATGGGTTTCGTCCGCGGACAGCGGGTCGAAGTGATTCTCAACGCCCCGCTGAAGGACCCTATCGAATACAAGATCATGGGCTACGACATTTCGCTGCGGCGCAGCGAAGCCGACATGGTGGTCGTGCTCTCAGACAGCGAAGCCAGCGAATACCTCGCCGGGGGCGGCTCGCACCATCACCACCACGAACACCACCGCCGGCACTGCGGATGCGGCGCCGACGGACAGCCCGCGGAACCGGAATACCCGACGGCCGAGACGCCCGGTCCGGATGACGGCTGCGCGACGATCGACGAAGTCATCAACCGTCACAGCCGCACGATCGGCGTGGCGCTGGTGGGCAACCCCAACAGCGGCAAGACCTCGCTTTTCAACGCCATTTCGGGCGGTCACGAACACGTCGGCAACTACAGCGGCGTGACGGTCGGCGCCAAGATCGGGCACCGCTGCTACCGCGGCTACCGTTTCGAAGTGACCGACCTGCCGGGCACCTACGCCCTTTCGGCCTACACGCCCGAAGAGCGTTACGTGCGCAGCCACATCGCCGAGAAGACTCCCGACGTGATTATCAACTCGGTGGTGGCGTCGAACCTCGAACGCAACCTGTACCTGACCACGGAGCTGATCGACATAAACCCGCGCATGGTCGTGGCGCTCAACATGTTCGACGAGCTTAACTCAAGCGGCGCAGAGCTGGATTACGACAACTTGGGCCGCATGCTCGGCGTGCCGATGGTGCCCGTCGAGGCGCGCAACGGCAAGGGCATAGAGCAGCTGCTCGACACGGTGATCGCGGTATACGAGAATCAGGACGAGCGCGTGCGCCACATCCACATCAACATGGGGTCCGTCATCGAAGAGGGACTGCGCCGCCTGAACGGCGAGATGAACGCTTTCCGCGGCGAGCTGCCCAAAGCCTTCCCGCCCCGCTACTATGCGATGAAGATGCTCGAAGGCGACCGGCAGGTCGAGGAGCAGCTGCGCGGCTGCAGCCACTGGCCCGAATGGGCCGCGATCCGCGATCTGGAAGCCAAGCGCATCAGCGAAGCGCTGGGCGAAGACGTCGAAACGGCGGTCGCCAACCAGAAATACGGATTCATACAGGGCGCGCTCAGGGAGACCTTCACTCCGGGCAAGCGCGAGGAGGCTTCGACCACGGCGCTGATCGACACCTTCGTGACGCATAAACTGTGGGGATTCCCGATCTTCTTCTTCCTGATGTGGTTCATGTTCTGGTGCACGTTCAGTCTGGGCGCCTATCCGCAGGAGTGGATCGACGCGCTGGTGGGCTGGATCGGCGGCGCGATCGACTACATGATGCCCGCCGGACCGCTGCGCGACCTGCTGGTGGACGGCATCGTGGGCGGCGTGGGCGCCGTGATCGTCTTCCTGCCCAACATCATGATCCTCTACCTGTTCATCTCGTTCATGGAGGACTCGGGCTACCTGGCGCGCGCCGCGTTCATCATGGATCGCGTGATGCACCGCATCGGCCTGCACGGCAAATCGTTCATCCCGCTGATCATGGGCTTCGGCTGCAACGTCCCGGCCATCATGGCCTGCCGGACGATCGAGAGCCGAAGCAGCAGGCTGATAACCATACTCATAACCCCCTTCATGTCATGCAGTGCACGAATACCTATCTACCTCCTGCTCGCCGGGACGTTCTTCGCCGCCGACGCCAGCATGGTGATGATCGGGCTCTATGTGCTGGGAGTCGTGCTGGCCGTCGTCACGGCACGCCTGATGCGGCGCTTCATGTTCCCGGTGGACGAAACGCCCTTCGTCATGGAACTGCCGCCCTACCGCCTGCCGACATGGAAGACGACGCTCACCCACATGTGGGACAAATGCGCGCAATACCTGCGCAAGATGGGAGGCATGATCCTGATCGCTTCGATGGTCGTATGGTTCCTGAGCTATTACCCCCGCAGCGAAGAGGGCGGCACGGCGGTCCACTACGAGAACTCCTACCTCGGGCGTCTGGGGCAAAGCTGTGCGCCGATTTTCAGTCCGCTGGGGCTGAACTGGAAGGCGGGCGTGGCACTGCTGTCGGGTGTCCCGGCCAAGGAGATCGTCGTCAGCACGCTCGGCGTGCTCTATTCCGACGGCGGGGAGGCGGCAACCGCCCCCGGCGCCGGCACGACGGAGATCGTCACGGGATCGGGCGAAAAGATCGAGATCGGAAACCTGCCGGAAGGCAGCATCGCCATTATCGGCGGGGCGGACGGACAGACGGCGATCCGCATTGCGGAAAACGCTGGCGCACAGGTCAGCACGGGCACGCAGGCGGGCAAGGTCGCAGAGCTGCCCGGCGAAGACGAGGAAACCGTGAACCTCTCCCGCAAGCTGCTGGCAAGCGGCGACTTCACGCAGGCATCGGCACTGGCTTTCCTGGTATTCATCCTCCTCTACTTCCCCTGCATTGCGACCATCGCCGCCATCGGCGCCGAGGCCGGGTGGAAATGGGCCGCGGCCGCCGTGGCCTACAACACGGTGCTGGCGTGGGTCGTAGCATGGGCGGTCTACCGCCTTTTCATGTGGCTCTGACATGGGGTGGCAGGACTTTGCGGTCTGGGGTATCGGCATCGCGGTCGCAGCCGTCGTAGTGCGGCGGATGTGGTGCTTCTTCAGGGGCAGGCGGCGCGGCGGATGCGCGTCGTGCGCCAGTACGCAGTGCCCGCTGAAAAAGACACTCCGCACATAAAATCACAGGCGGGCGCAACAACTTCCGGCCGGAAATGCTATCTTTGCCCCGGAATCAAGCGCACACACAATGCCCGGACTTTTTTACATCCTTCTTTTCTGGCTGATCGGCAATGCATTGAGCATCCTCACCGGAGGTTATGTTTCAGGTAACATCATCGGCATGATCCTGCTCTTCGCAGCCTTGTGCCTGCATTGGGTCAAAGCCGAAACGGTTCGTCCCGCAGCCCGGTTCCTGCTGGGGGCCATGGCACTCTTCTTCGTCCCCTACGGCGTAGGGCTGATGGACTCCTACCGCGTGATCCTCGACAACCTGTGGGCGATCGTAATCTCGGGCATCGCCTCGACGATCATCGTCCTGCTGGTGACGGGGCAGACGTTCCAGAGCCTGAACCGCCGCTCGCGCCTGCGCCGCATCCGGCACCTTCGTGAAACCGCCGTAAACACCCCGGACAATGATTGACAAGGCGTTCCTCTCCACCGACCTCTTCCTGCTGACGCTCACCGTGGGGCTTTACTGCCTCGGGACGGCGGTCTACCGCCGCATCCGGATGCCGCTGCTGCATCCCGTGCTGCTCACGTTCGTCGCCGTCATCGTATTCCTCCGTGCGGCGGACATCGGCTATGCCCGCTACCAGGAAGCCACGGGCATCCTCGACTTTGCTCTGGGCATGTCGGTCGTCGCACTCGGCTACCTGCTCTACGAACAGGTCGAACAACTGCGCGGAAGCCTGCTCCCGGTCGGCATTGCCACCCTTGCGGGTTGCGTGGCGGGCGTGCTGAGCGTCGTATATATCGCCATGGCGTTCGGCGCCGGACGCGAGATACTCAACTCGATAGCCCCCAAGTCGGTCACCGTGCCCATCGCCGTGTCGGTTTCGGGGCCGCTGGGCGGCATCGTCCCCGTCACGTCGGTCGTGGTGTTCTGCGTGGGGATCTTCGGCAGTATCTTCGGCGAGTGGATCCTGCGCCGCTGCGGCGTGCGGGATGCCGAAGCCCGGGGGTTTGCGCTGGGAGCCGCGGCGCACGGCATCGGTACGGCGCGCGCCATCGAGATGGGAGCCGTCGAAGGAGCCCTGAGCGGGCTGGCGATGGCCCTGATGGGACTGGCCACGGCGCTGCTGATGCCGCTGATGGAGCGGTATCTGTATTAGCAGTAAGCCCTGCGGCAGGCGGACGGGCATATATCGGGCTCATAAAAGTCGCATCAAAGTTTTTTAAATTCTATAATAAATACTACTTTTGCACAATTACTGGCAATTCGTACAAAAGTAGGTTAATATGGAGTGGTTACACACCTTGTTCTTCGGCAGCGGCATCGCCCATGCCGTGCTGACCTTCGCATTGGTCATCACCATCGGCATTTTGCTCGGAAAAGTCAAAATCGGCGGCATCTCGCTCGGAATCACATGGATTCTGTTCGTAGGTATCGTCCTGAGTCATTTCGGAATGACGGTGGACGGCGAGGTCAGGCACTTCGTGCAGGAATTCGGGCTGATTCTGTTCGTCTTCTCGATCGGTCTGCAAGTCGGACCGGGATTTTTCGCATCGTTCAAACACGGCGGCATGACGCTGGTCATGTGTGCCGTAGCGATCGTACTGCTGGGCGTGGCGACGGCCTATGTAGTTCATCTGGCGACGGGCACGCCGATTCCGACGATGGTCGGCATCCTTTCGGGCGCAGTGACCAACACCCCCGGACTGGGTGCCGCGCAGCAGGCTTACACCGATGCGTTGGGAATCGAAGACCCCACGATCGCGCTGGGATACGCCGTGGCTTATCCGCTCGGCGTCGTGGGCATCATATTCACGATGATCTTCATCCGCTACGCCCTGCGCGTGAAGTTCGAAAAGGAGGACGAGGGGCTGGCGGCGCTGAGCCGTGAACACAAGCTCGCCGACAAGGTTTCGGTCGAATTCACCAACAAGACGCTCGACGGCCGCACGGTGGCCTATGTCCGCGACCTGATCAACCGTCAGTTCGTCATATCGCGCATCCTGCGTCCCGACGGAACGATCTCGATGGCCGATGCGGATAGCGTGATACACCTCGGCGACCGGCTGTGGGTGATCTCGCAGGCCGAGGACATCGAGGCGATCGTGGCCTTCTTCGGCCGCCGCGTGGAGATGACCGACGAGCAGTGGGGCAACAATACGCCCAACGCCGAGCTGGTGTCGCGCCGCATCCTGATCACGAAATCGTCGCTCAACGGCAAAAAATTCTCCGACCTGCGCCTGCGCACGAAATACGGCATCACCATCACGCGCGTAAACCGCGCGGGCGTCGATCTGATCCCCTATCAGGGCTTGGAACTGCAGGTCGGCGACCGCGTGATGGTCGTGGGACCCGCGAAGGCCGTGGCGCAGGTGGCCGACGTATTGGGCAACTCGCTCAAGAAGCTGAACCAGCCTAATTTGGTGACGATCTTCGTAGGTATCGCTTTAGGTGTGCTGCTGGGGTCGATTCCGCTGCTCAACGTACCCCAGCCCGTGAAGCTCGGACTGGCAGGAGGCCCGCTGATCGTGGCCATCCTGATCGGACGCTTCGGTACGCATTTCCACCTGGTCACCTACACTACGATGAGCGCCAACCTGATGCTGCGCGAAATCGGCATCGCGCTGTTCCTCGCGGCGGTGGGCATCGGCGCGGGCGACGGATTCATCGACGCCATCGTCGACGGCGGTTACCGCTGGATCGGATACGGTGTCGCCATCACCGTCCTGCCGCTGATAATCGTCGCGCTGGTAGCGCGGCTGTGGCTCAAGATGAACTACTACACGCTGATGGGACTTATCGCCGGATCGACGACCGATCCCCCGGCGCTGGCCTACGCCAACGCCACGGCGGGCAACGACATGCCGGCCGTGGGTTATTCGACGGTCTATCCCGTAGTGATGTTCCTGCGCGTGCTGACAGCGCAGATATTCATCCTCTTCTCGCTGTAAGCGGGACGGTTCGTAAAAAATGTTACGAACTGTTACCCGTCCCGCATGTCGCTCAAAAGCAGTTTGGGGCGAGAAATGAAGCGGCGGAGAGAGTCGGATGGCAGATAAAATTCAACGATGGCTTTTAAATTTTAATCGGAATACCTATCTTTGCTGCTGGCAAAAATCCAAACACCCTTATACTATGGCAAAAGCAGTCAACATCGCCCGTTCCCATCGGTTGGACGGCATCGGAGAGTACTATTTTTCGCGCCGTCTGCGCGAGATCGCCGAAATCGAAGCGGCAACGGGCCGTCAGATCGTGAAACTCGCTATGGGCAGCCCCGACCTGCCCCCGCACCAGTCGGTCATCGACCGCCTCGCAAAGGAGGCACAGCGCCCCGACGTACACAAATACATGTCTTACAAGGGAGAACCCATCCTGCGCAAGGCTTTTGCGGACTGGTATAAGAAATGGTACCGCACGGAACTGGACTACAACAACGAAGTACTGCCCCTGATCGGCTCGAAGGAGGGCATCATGCACATATGCATGACGTTCCTCAATAAAGGCGACAAGGTGCTCGTGCCCAATCCCGGCTACCCCACCTACTCGGCTGCCGTACGCCTCTCGGGCGGCGAGATGGTTCCCTATGCGCTGAACAAGCAGACCGGCTTCTACCCCGATTTCGAGGCGATCGAGAAGGCCGGGTTGGACGGCGTGAAGATGATGCTCGTCAATTACCCCAACATGCCGACGGGCCAGACCCCGACGAGGGAGCTGTTCCAGAAAATCGTGGATTTCGGCGCCCGGCACAACATCCTGATCGTGCACGACAACCCGTACAGTTTCATCCGCAATGCCGCCGCCCCGATCTCGATCATGGAGGCCGAGGGGGCACGTGACGTCGCACTGGAGATGAACTCGCTGTCGAAAGGCCACTCGATGGCCGGCTGGCGCGTGGGCG
>ENA-OXEG01001259-OXEG01001259.1-human-gut-metagenome-genome-assembly--contig:-NODE-1259-length-12708-cov-5.886193_pt1 | contig 12708 bp, 9 predicted proteins | sample MGYA00249355_ERZ652243 | MGnify/ENA primary metagenome ERZ652243 (study PRJEB26925, sample SAMN05826944) | human gut metagenome | biome: ENVO:2100002; feature: ENVO:00000062; material: ENVO:00002003... | reverse complement strand
GTGGGCTCGGAGATGTGTATAAGAGACAGTTCTTGCCCCTTGTCAAGTTTTTTTTGCAAATTTTTCAAAAAAAAGAGTAAAATTTTGGGATTGATGACCACATTTCTAAATATTACCCCTATTTTTTATATCGAACATTTGTTCGCATACCCTTTTATCGGTGATTTTTCCGCTTCCGAGGAAAAAAACGCGAGAAAAACCCCTTTTTTCGGGGCAATTTTCCCGATTTTTTAAAAAATCACACGAACAAGTGTTCGCTTTCATGTTTTTTTTCTTTTCCTCGAGACTGCCCGTTTCGAGGGGCAAAACGGGGGCAAAGGTGGTCGGCAAACATAAAAAATCAAAATCTGTGGTCACGGGTGGCCAAAGGGAGTCAATTTTTTCCGTTTTCAATGCCAAGGGGTAAGCTTTTTCCGTTTCCAATGCCAAAATGTCGGCGAGGCGGCGGGAAATCCCCTCGTTGCCGTCATAGACGGGACAGCCGTAAAATATTTCCGCCTTTTCCTTTAAGAATATATAATGCGTACACCCCAGCACCACGGCATCGGGCTTCCCTTTCGGAAAAAAGGAAGCGAAATCGTAACCCTCGCCGGAAAAGAGATGCTTCTCCACCGCCCCCGCCAATCCATCGCATGCATAGGCGCAAAGCTCTGCCTGCGGATATTTTTCCATGGCGCGGAGACAGAGCCTTTGAAATCTTTCGCTCTCAACCGTGGCCCGCGTGGCAAGTATAAAGATCCGTCCCCCCTTTTTCGCAGCGGGAAATACGGCGGGTTCCGCCCCGATGACCGGGAAGGGAAAAGACCTGCGGAATTCGTCGGCGCACACCGCCGTCACCGTATTGCAGGCAATGACGGCGGCTTTTACGCGGAGCTTGCCGAAAAGCCCGAAGGCTTCCCGGGCGTATTCGCGGATCGTTTCGGGCGGCAGGTTGCCGTAAGGCGCGCGTTTGTCGTCCCCGTAATAATAGACGGGCAGGCCGCCGCAGACATTAAGACAGGACTTAAGTACGGTCAGCCCTCCTATGCCGCTGTCGAAAAAACCGACGCCCCCGCCGGGAATATCCATATTATCCTCCCGAAACAAAAAATTTTCCGAAAATTTGCCGATTTTCGGAAGAAACACCTTAAAAACAGTTTACAAGCCCGATTATTTATGCTAAAATAATCCATGCAAACGAAATCTATTTAAGAAAAACAGGAAAAAATAAGGAGATCATCATGCCTAATATTAAATCCGCAAAAAAGAGAGTTTTGGTTATCGAGAAGAAAACCGCAGTCAACAAAGCCGTAAAGTCCGCACTCAAGACGCAGATCAAGAAATTCCTTGCCGCCGTCACAGCCGGAAATAAGGAAGAGGCGACGAAGCTTTATCCCGAAACCGTTTCCGCAATCGACTCGGCCGCTTCCAAGGGAATCCTTCATAAGAATAACGCCGCCAACAAGAAAGCGAAGCTTGCAAAGAAGCTGAACGCGATGGAAGCGTAATCGAAGGAAAATTGTACTTAACTTTAATTATGAATATGAAGGTCTGCCATTCGGTAGACCTTTTTTTCGTGTTTTATTTTTGTTTTTTCCTAAAAAACGGCCCCCTGCCGCCCCGCGAAAAAATTTTTATGAAAATATTGTAAAAACCGCCTTCAAACGTTTGACAAATTTTTCTCTTTACAATATAATTATCGGCAGTGCGTGAGTTTATTTTAACTAAACTTTTCGTTTATTATTAACAAACCGCCGCCGCGGATTGTTTTTACAAAGAAAAAAGTTTACTTTTACAAAACCGACGGACAAAAAAACGGATAAGGAGAGGAACCTTGGAGTTAGGCGGAAAAATCAAACAAATGCGCAATCAAAAGGGATTGACGCAGGAAGAACTCGCCGATCGGTGCGAGCTCACCAAGGGATATATTTCCCAGCTGGAAAACGACTTAAACAGCCCTTCTATCGCTACCCTCACCGATATTCTGTCGGCGCTCGGCAGTAATCTTTCGGAATTTTTCAGGGAAGAAGCAAAAGAAAAAGTCATATTTGGAAAAGAAGAATACTTTGAAAAAGATGCGGACGGCGTACTTTGGAAATGGCTGATTCCCAACGCGCAGAAAAATATGATGGAACCCGTTCTCGTGGAGCTGGCGGAAGGCGTTTCCACCTCGGGCGATATCCCGCACGAGGGCGAGGAATTCGGCTACGTGCTGGAGGGAAGAATCGCCGTCGTATTGGGCAATAAACAATATATATGTAAAAAGGGCGAAGCTTTTTATTATTCGGCGGGAAAGCCCCATTCCATTTTGAACAAGGGCAAGGGAAAAGCAAAATTTCTTTGGATTTCCACACCTCCCAACTTTTGATTTTTTTAATAAAAACCGCGCTGTTTTTGGAGAACACTTATGGAAAAAAATGCGACCAATATTATCGAGCTGGTAGATGTCTGCAAGGAATTTGACGGCGTAAGCGTCATCGACAATATGAACCTGTATGTCCGCAAAGGCGAATTTGTCACCTTTCTCGGCCCCTCCGGCTGCGGAAAAACCACTACCCTGCGCATGATCGCGGGCTTCGAAATGCCCACGAGCGGAAAAATTCTTCTCAACGGCCAGGATATCAGCAGTCTCCCGCCCAACCAGAGGCCCGTGAATACCGTTTTCCAGAAATACGCGCTTTTCCCGCACCTCAATGTTTTTGAAAACGTGGCCTTTGGGCTTAAGCTTAAAAGAGTGAGCACTACGTATGTCGATAAAAAGGGAAACACGGTTGAAAAATATATAAAGCTTTCTAAAGCGGAGATCGCGGAAAGAGTAAAAAAAGCGCTTGAAGTCGTCGATCTCGAGGGCTTTGAAAAACGGAGCATTTCCACCCTTTCGGGCGGACAGCAGCAACGTATCGCCATCGCCCGCGCCATCGTCAACGAGCCTGAAATTCTCCTTCTCGACGAGCCGCTCGGAGCGCTCGATCTCAAAATGAGAAAGGAAATGCAGTTAGAGCTCAAAGCCATGCACAAACGGCTGGGCATCACCTTTATTTACGTTACGCACGACCAGGAAGAAGCGCTGACGATGTCGGATACGATCGTCGTTATGGCGGACGGCTATATTCAGCAGATCGGTACGCCCGAAATGATCTATAACGAGCCGAAAAATACTTTTGTCGCCGACTTTATCGGCGAAAGCAATATCTTCTCGGGAACCATGCCCAAAGATTATCTCGTGCGCTTCTGCGGCAAATCTTTCGTATGCGAGGACGGCGGCTTTGAAAAAGACGAGCCTGTAGATGTCGTCGTCCGCCCCGAGGACGTAAAGATCGTGCCTGCGGGACAAGGCACGCTGGCGGGAAAAGTAACCTCCGTTATTTTTAAGGGCATTCACTATCAGATTCTCGTGCAATGCGGAAGATACGAGATCGAAATCCAAAGCACCGCCGCGCCCCGCTTGGGCGACACGATCGGGCTTGCAATTGCCCCCGACGGAATTCACGTCATGAAAAAATTATTCCGCGTCAATCAGTTTACGGGCGTCGTCACCAAAAAGAATACCGTGGAATTCGGCGACGGCGAATTCGAATGCGACGTCACCCAGCTTTATCCGGGCAGTCATCTCGACGAGGAAGGTTATCTGATTACGGCGAAGGGAGAAAAGCTCGACCTCACGGATACGGAGGTCAACGTCGAAGTAGGGCTCCACGACATTACGATGAGCGACGATCCCGAAGCCGGCGGCGCGCGCGGAAATATCATCTCCCTTATCTATAAAAGCGAATATTACCGCTACATTGTCCGAACAGAAAACGAAGAAGATTATGTCCTCGCCTGCGAGGATCTCTGGAACGAAAACGATTACGTCAGCCTGATCATCCCCAAGGATAAAATCAAACTGACGCTGAAAAATCCGGAGGAAAGCAAAAAATGACAAAAACCAAACCGCATTTTTCGCGCAAGCTTCTGGCGATCCCCTACGGATTATTTCTGTTTCTATTTGTATTGATTCCCCTTCTCATTATCGTTTATTATGCCTTTACCGACGGAAACGGAAGCTTTACCTTGAAAAACTTCCGCGAATTTTTCAGCAGCAACGGGGAAGGTCTTATCGGATTTTTTACCTCCAGCACCTGCAAGACAATCGGGCGAAGCCTCTTTATTTCGACAGTCAGTACTATCGTCTGTCTCTTTATCGCTTATCCAGTCGCTTATATCATAGCCAATTGCAGATTGAAAACCAAATCGGTGCTGCTGCTTTTGTTTGTCGTTCCCATGTGGATAAATTTTGTATTGCGTATAAATGCGTTGCGGGAACTGCTGGACTGGATCGGTATTTATAACAAATCGGAATGGAATATGTTCAATACCATTTTGGGCATGGTGTACGACTTTCTCCCCTTTATGGTTTTGCCTATTTATACGACGCTTATAAAGATAGACAACAGTTATCTGGAGGCAGCGCGAGACCTCGGAGCCACGGGCGCAAAAACGTTTATGAAAGTCACTCTGCCCCTTTCAAAATCGGGAATCGTCAGCGGCTGCACGATGGTTTTCCTTCCGTCCATGTCCAATTATGTCGTTTCCAAATGGATGACAAACGGAAAAATAACTATTATTGGCTCTTTTATCGAAAAGTATTTTTTCTCGGGAGACTGGGGGTACGGATCGGTAACCGCGTTGATCCTGTTGCTTCTTATGTTTCTGATCACATGGCTGACGGGCGGATTTAAGGCCGAATCGAAGACGAACACGAGAGGTGCCGTTTTATGAAAACAGCAAAATGTATTTTGAAATGGTTTTTTATCGGACTTGTCATTCTATTTATCTATCTCCCTATCGTTTTTCTTTCGTTCAATAGCTTTAACGCGAGCGACAATATTCAGATATGGAAAGGCTTCAGCCTTGATCACTATAAGTTTTTTTTCAATTTTGACAACGCCCCGCTGCAGATCGTCATAAATACGCTGATCCTGTCGGCAGTGGTAGCCACCCTTTCCACCGTATTCGGAACCATAGGCGCTATAGGGATTTTCTATTGTAAAAAACGGACCTCCTCGATACTGACAGGGATAAATCAAATTCCCGTCATAAACGCCGATGTGGTAACGGCTATTTCCCTCGCGCTGCTTATAGCAATTTTGGGAATAGATAGAAACACTTATATTCCCCTCGTTTTGGGGCAAATGGTACTATGCACCCCGTTCGTAATTTTATCCGTTATACCAAAATTGGAACAGATGGATCCCAATTTATACGAAGCGGCCTTGGATTTAGGGGCGTCGCCGAGAAAAGCGCTTTTTTCCGTCGTTATCCCTCAGATACTGCCGGGCATTATTTCCGGCTTTCTCCTTGCCGTCACCCTTTCTCTGGATGATTTCGTCATAGCCGACTATACTAAGCCCGACACATTTCAAACCATCAGTACGCATATCTACTATTTGAGAGCAAACACCATAGGCACAAAGACCAAAGCTTCCTATTGGGCTTTTACCGCTATTATTTTCTTAATTATCGTAATTGTGCTTGTCACCACAAATATAATTTCTTATAAAAAATCAAGGAGCAAAAAACAATGAAAAAAATTATTTCCACAGTTCTTTCTCTTTCTCTTCTCTCGGTTTCCGCATTATCTATGGCCGCGTGCGATACCCGCCCCGTACTGAAAGTTGCCAGTTGGGTGGATTATATCGATATGGGCGGAGACGACAGCTACGTCAAGGGAAGTAAAAGCCTCGATAAAGAGTTTGAAGATTGGTATTACGAGCAAACGGGTAAAAAAATCCGGGTGGATTATATTCCCATGCAGGACAACGAAAACATGTACACCAAACTTGATATCACCAAAAACACGTACGATCTCCTCTGCCCTTCCGAATATATGATTATGAAAATGGCGGCGGAAAATTTACTTGAAAAATATCCCGAATCATTTTTCGACACTTCGATCGAGACCAATTACTATGCGAAAAACGTTTCTCCGTATATCAAAAATATTTTCGATAACGGAAAGACGACAGACGGCTCCTCTTGGAGCGATTACGCGGCGGGCTATATGTGGGGTACGACAGGTTTTACCTTTAACCGGGCAAAAGTCGAGCCCGAAGAAGTTAAAACCTGGTATGCTTACGATAAGGGCCATATCATTTCCGCGAAAGAAAATGTCCGCGACTCTTATTTCGAAGGTCTCGGCATGTATTATGAGCAGGAATTACTGGCTCTGAAAGGACAGCGTGAGGCGGGAACGATTACCCTCGAACAGTACCAAACCGCTTTATCCCAAAAGATGAACGACACCGACGCAGAAACCATGAAGGCCGTCGAAGCGCTTCTCAAAAGCAAAATGAACGATAAAACCAACAAAAGCTTCTGGGGCTTTGAAACAGACGAAAAGGCCCCCGTGTTTTCCGGACAAATCGATATTTCCTATCAATGGAGCGGCGATGCCGTATATATCATGAACGAGGCGGACGGCAACGATTTACGTTATGATTATTGCGTGCCCGAAGCGGCGTCCAATCTTTGGTTTGACGGATGGGTAATGCAGAAAGGAGCCAATGTGGAAGCCGCCACCATGTTCGTCAATTTCCTCTCGAAGCCGGAAAACGTTATCCGAAACATGTATTATATCAATTATACCAGCTGTATCGCAAATGAAACGATATTTGAATATATCGAAGAAACGTATGCCGCACAAAGCGAAGATACCGTTGAATACGATCTCAGTTATTTCTTTGGGGACGGACATAAAATTACGGCAGACAAGGAACAGCTGACCCGCCAGCTTTTCGCGCAGTACCCCGACGAAGAAACCTTAAAGCGTTGCGTTATTATGAATTACTTCGACAGCGACGCCAACAGCCGCGCAAACAAAATGTGGAACAACGTACTCGCAGGTTAATCGTTTTCCTGAAATATAACAAAACCGCTTTCTCCGATATTCTTTTCGGAGGAGGCGGTTTCTTTATAATTCGTTTGATAGGCTAAAAGCTTTTTAAGGAATTTCTATAGGATCAGAAGCATAACGGGCATCGTGACGATACACAGCATTGTACCGAGCAGAAGCATATTTGCAGCGTCCTCCTGCCCTTCCCCCAGCAATTCCGCAAAATTAAGCACGACGCTCGCGACGGGACAACAGGCCATAATAAACATGGCCTGTCTGATGTATCCCTCCCAGGGAAGAAGACAGGCGACGCCGAGCGCCAAAAGCGGAAAAATCATCTGCTTTACAAGAATAATTAAATATTGCAGTTTTCCCGCAAATATTTTCTTAAAGCTCATGCTTCCCAAACGGATTCCCATAATGATCATACACAGCGGCGTAGTCATTTTTCCGACAATGGAAACCGCACCGTAAAGCTGTCCGGGAAGTTTTATATTCAGCATAAATAAAGGCAGAGCCACGGCCATAATGATAACGGCGGGATTAAAGACAATCTTTTTGACGGAAATATATTTCCTGTCGTGAGTAATAATCGCCGAAGCCACCGTCCACCCCAACAGGCTCATGGAGACAAAATACATGTTAGAAAAGACGACGGCGTTTGTTCCCGGCAGCAGAGCTTCCAGAATAGGCACCCCGAAAAAGGCACAGTTGCCGAAGGTACTCGCAACGGTATATATTCGATATCTGACGTCCTGCTGTTTCTTACGGAACAATAAATAAAAAGTCCCTATCGTCAGCAGCTGCACCACAGTAATCGCCAACAGGAACCACAGCATATCCCTAAAGAGCGGCCAGGTAAAATCAACGCTGTCAAAAGTATATAACGTTAAACACGGTTGACAGACATACATCAATACTTTAGAAAACGCAGGCAACGAATCCGTATTCACAGCCTTGAGCTTCGATAAAATAAATCCGGGAACGGCATAAAGCAACAGTATGCCCACCGATGTCAACGTCAATAAAAAATCCATTTTTACCTCTTACAAGCGTCTCAAAATTCGGCCCGGATTTTCCCGCTTTGTTTTCCTTTGAATACGGTTCCGCTTTCTTTTAGCGCAACGGTTATATTTTATTACAATTTCCTTTCTTTGTCAATAAATTATGTCGATCTAAACAGATTTTTATAAATCCGCCCTTGATCTATGTCAGACATAATTACTATATCTGTCAACATACTACGACACGCACAATTGTTACGCGTGACATAAACGGCCGTTTTTCAATGTATTACGCCAGACATAATTATTATGTATGACATAATACGCGCCTTTCCGCCGTTTTATTAAAGCCTCTACCCTACAAGCAAAAAATCGGACCTTTTTCTAAAAAAAAGGTCCGATTTTTCACTATTTTTTAAGACTATCTTACGATACGCCCGCAGATCAATTTAACTCCGTAAGGCACCTTTACTTTCATTTTGCCGTCCTCTATTTCTATATGCAAAACGCCTTTTTTAAGCGGAACATCGCCTTTCACCCACGTCAATCCGCCAAGCGAGGGGGAAATACGGACGGTATCTCCGCCGTTTTCCACTTTGACGCCGAGCACCCGTTCTACAAGATACGGCAATACTCCCGAGGACCAGCCGTGGCAAAAGCTGTGACGATATCCCAGATAGCAATACGCCCCGAAATCTCCATGGATATCCTTTTCACCTTCTTCGGGCAGCCTCGTCAAAGGAGCGGCCTCCTGCATCCAATCGATGTCGAAATCTTCCCAAAAAGTAGTTGCTCCCATCTTCAGCATACCGCCGTAATATTCTTTGGCAATCTCCAGCGCGCGGGAGGTATCCGAAGCACGATCGATCGCGGATAAAAGAAAATAGCTCATAAATGTGCTCATACCCTTTGCGCCGCCCGTTAACAGCTTCTCTTTTTCGGTATCCGTTATATTTCCGAGCGCAAAATCTTTCAAAGCGATGATCTGTTTTTTTTCTTCCACCTCAAATTCGCGGGCCGACAGCTTTTTCGATATCTTTTCGCAAAGCGTCGCATCGGCCCCGAGATACTCCATAATTTCCTTCGCGGCGTCTATGGCCGCTACGGCGATCATGTGGACGCCTGCCGGCTCGTCGGGAGTGTCGTGCGTCGGCCAATCGACAAGATTAGATTTGAAATGAGTATTTCCGTCCTCGGAAACATAGGCGTCGATCGAACGTAGCAATCCGTCGATATATTCCTTTTGTGCGGCGAGATATTCGATGTCTCCCGTCCGGCGATAATACTCTCGGAGAATAATCATCCACCACATCGAATACATGGGAATCCCGTTCATCCATTGATCGGCAGGCGTCTGCTCCTTGACCAAATCGAGCGAACGGACAACGGGCGACAAGTCGTCCGTGAGATTTTCTAAAGACAACAATTCGGGATAAATATCCCCGATCCATACAAGCCTGTCGCGCTTGATACCGTCCCATAACACACCGCGACGCACGCACAGCTCCACCGTTCTTGCCGCCGTCGCATAAATATCGTTCAAAAGAGGATCGGAACACTCGAAAGAGCCTTGAATATTCACTTCGGAATCCAAAACCTCTGCCACCACGCTTTTTAAGCTTATTTCTCCCCCGACGACATCTATACGCAGAAAGCGAAACCCGCTGTCAAAGAAGGCTGAATCGGAAAGGCTTATCACAGGTACGGTCAAATCGCGGTAAGCGTGCGCGTTTTGACTATTCTTTTCTCCAAGCTCGGCGCAGCATTCGCCCACCGATTCGCCCAGCCGAAGCCGCATTTGAGCCGTAAGTGCGGCTTGATGCACCAAAATACGTACGCCGCCCGCTATTTCTCTACCAAAATCGAGAATGACGTGGCCGCCGTCGCCGATCGTCGTAATCGAATTTTCGACAAGCATGATCTGTAAAGGTTTTTCGTCCAGAAGCTTTTCCGTGCCTTCCGCTTTTGCTTCGTCTATGACAGCATACGGGAGGCATACCGTATAAGAATGTTTCATATTTCTCCTTTTTTATCGGGCGAAGGCGTCTTGCGCCGAATCGCCGCTTTTTTCGTTTACCGATACAGGCCCTGGGGAATCGGCTTATACTCTACCCGCCATTCGCCGTCGCAAAGAAAGCTTTCGGGGCCGTAACAAGCCTGCGGATAGGGCTGATAGAGGGGCCCAAACGTATTTCTGCGAGGAAACGCAAGCTTGAGCACCAATTCGTCCCTTATGCTCACCTGCGTCGCATACGGTGCGAAAGCCAGCGTCTTTTCTTCTTTTCCGCCGCGAACTTTCATCACAGCGCAACCGAGCTTTTCGAAAGCGAGCGTATAATCTCCCGAACGAATCCCCGTATAATACTCTATCGCGCCCGTATAATGCGGGAAGCCCTGCGGAGCGATATCTCCCGCCTTGAGTTTCTTCGGCAAAGCCGTCAGCGTACGCGGCAATTTTACCCCGAATTCTCCTATCAGATAGACAGCCTCGAGCCCGTCGTCCGCACAAAAATCTCCTTCGAGCACAATTTCGTTTTTACCTGCCCCGATCTCTATCGGATACACGTCAAAACAGCGGTCCACCCAATAGAAATCGCACTTTTCGCCCAACGCTCTGCCGTTGACAAAACAATCGAGCTTTCCGCTCTCTTTGGCAAGATATATCTTTTGAGGTACGATTTCCGCTTCGAAGGAAAATGTCAGCTTAAGGCGACACAATTTTTTCTCCGCCTGTCCGCCGCCGTATTTTTCGACAAACCAGGGCTGAAGCATTGCGCCTCCGCGCAGTCCTGCGCCTCTTTCCCAACGGATAATACGATCGATCAGCAGTACGTCCTTCTCCTTACCGCCGTCCATACAAACGCCGTCCGTTTCCCATATCGCGCAATCGAGCGGCAGAACGTTCGGCTCGGTCAAACGGTAGTCGAATTCCTCGGGTAACACAGCAAGCGGATATTCCTTGCATTCGGTATGTTTGACGGCGTCTTTCGTAAAGCGGAAAATACATTCCTCACCGCCGAAAAGCGATACACTGATTGTACGGCCGGCCGTCGTCTCCGAAATTTCGGTTTTTCCCTCGCTCTTTCCGTCGCGGAAATTCCACTTCTCCGCGCAATAGCCTTTCAGCCTTTCGGGCAGCTCTAACGCGCCCGCAGTTCCCTTTTCTTTATCGAGATTGAGCAAAAACAGCCAGATATCCCCGCCCAGCTCATACGCGGCGTATCCCGTACCGACGGGGGCCTTTATGCGAAATTCGGGCGACAGCTTTTCGATCTCTCCCACCAGTTTTCCGCCAGCCGCAACAAATTTATCCAAAAGTCTGCGCGTCTCTCCGCCGATCCGTCCGCGGCGTTCCCACAGGATTTCGGAATATCTGATCCGCCCCACCTGCAAGTAGGCCTTTCCGTTCTCTTTTACGACTTTTCCGTATTTGCGCAAAATTTCCTCGTCGCCGTAATCGAAATCGATCCCCCGTTCCGTCAGCGTTTTGAAATCCTCGATATAGGCGGCGTCGAGATCGGAAATATCGGAATCGTCGGGCGTAAAAATATTCATCCACCCCATGCGCACCTTGCCCCACATTTCCCGCATCGGCGTTAAAACCAGCGTATCGCAGATACGGGTTCCCTCCGAATTAAGGACGGCAAGCCGCGCGAAATAATCCTCAAGCGATTTCCATTCCTTATAAAAAGAGAGCTGATGCAAAATACTTGCGGGATAGTCCCGCTTCGCCTCTCCCTTCATAGTGTACCAGCTTAAATGAGGACAACGCAGGCTGATCCCGAACAGCGCCTGCCAATCGCCCGATTTTTTATATCGGTCGAGCGTCATATCCCAGCCCGTCGCGCCGTAAAGTTCGCTTAAAACAAACTTTTTCCCGAGCTGTCTCGCCACGGAGGAGCACTGCTTCGCGGCCCAATAAATATCAGTATTCTCTCCCAGCACGTCGATCCCGGGATAATCCATATATTCGTAATAACGCATACAGGAACCCGTCATACTCGTCTGAATACTGAGGTTATCCTCATGCAGGATATGTCCCGTCAAAATAAGGCCGTGCTCGGCGCACCAATCGCGGCAGGGCTTGGCGAAATTCTGCGTAAACAGGTCGTCCATGACGTCCACGTACGCGCTTGCGGCGGTATTGAAGTCCTCTCCCTTTTTCCGCCAATAAAGAAGCGGAAAACAGAGTTCTTCCCCGTATTTCTTCCGATATGCTTCGGGCAGGGCCGCCGTATAGGGAGCCATGCGGGCGCGGTTGGCATTATTGATCCCGAATCCGTTAAACAGCGCGCCGCGGTGAGGCTCATCCGTAAATATGCCTTTGATGACGCTTCCGAAGAGATCCCCGCAGTACTGTGCGTATTTCTCGTGCGTGCTTTTCAAAAACAGTTCGGTGACTTCGCGGTTCATCGCGTCTATGTAGGTAAAACCGTTATAAAATTCCTCGCACGCCTGTTCCTCTTCGGCAAATACGGCGTATTCGTACCCCTCTTTTACCTCGGAGGCTGCCGTTACGGAATAACAGTCGCTCAGCCTCTTTTCTCCCTTATTATCCTTTTCGAACAAAACGGCGTAACGCGCGAGAATACCCGCCGTTTCGGGACAGGCAAGCGCTTCCGCGTCCGTATCGTAAAGGGAAACGAACCGCAGGCGGTTTTTCCTCTCCCGCGTGACTTCGCCTCCGCAGGTACCGCTCGGCCAGCGGTCCTCGTCGTAAAGCCAGGCCTCCATTCCAAATTCTTTCGCTTTAAGCGCGCACGCGCGGACGCATTCAAACCATTCCTCGCCGAGATATTCCTGTCTCTTATACACATCTCCGAGCCCACGAGACGGCGCTACATCTCGTAT
>ENA-OXEG01001257-OXEG01001257.1-human-gut-metagenome-genome-assembly--contig:-NODE-1257-length-12726-cov-13.265094_pt1 | contig 12726 bp, 12 predicted proteins | sample MGYA00249355_ERZ652243 | MGnify/ENA primary metagenome ERZ652243 (study PRJEB26925, sample SAMN05826944) | human gut metagenome | biome: ENVO:2100002; feature: ENVO:00000062; material: ENVO:00002003... | reverse complement strand
GGAGGGACTATTTGATTAATATTAACTTCGTCCCAATTTTAACGGGACACTAATGATTCGAAATAACCTTCTATAGTATAATTAAGGGCTGTTCTGTGAATAGGCTCGGTAAATTGTTTCTCTAACTTCGTAAAATAAGTCGCCATGAATGCTTCCGCACTTGTTTTATTGGGTTGTCGGGTGCACTGGCATCATCCGTAACATAAACCGTCAATGTTTTCGGATCAAAAGTATAATTGATATTGTGATTGCAGTTGTCTGTACTGCAAACTGCGACATCATAGGCTGGAGCGTAATAATCACCTATTATATTTCCATCCTCGTCAAAGGTGAAATATTTATATTCATGCGGAGTATATATCCCTTTGGGGTAAAATTGAGTATGATATGTAGGCACACCCTCTTTAAGAGTAACTATTTCCATTCCATAACCCCAGGAACAATTCATCCCTTGTTTGAATGTTTTAATAACATAATAATCTTTCCCTGCATATTTGAATTGCCACACATTACAAATTAGTGAGGAATAATCAGATCTCAAATTTGCCTGCCATTCTTTGTAACTAATATTTTCATCGGAATCTTTATATTGAATGTAGGTTGTATAGTAGCCGATTGTTCCGCTTTCACGACGATCATAACTGTAAAATTTATATTTGGCATCTGGTGTTATATGGATTTCCATTACAGAATCCAATAAGGACGATTGCTGTGTGAGTGTTTGTGGATTCAATAGATATGGTTCCATATAATCCCAAAATCCTGCTGCCTTAGGGGATGATTCATAATCAAAGTAAGTGCATAATTCTCTTTCTAATGAATCTAAAGAAAGGTTTTTAGGTATTGGATGATTTTTGATTATTTCCCGCTCCTCTGTCCACATTCCTATAAAGTCATTGGCATCTTTATAATAATTGCAACTGCTCTTTGGCAATTTCTCAAACACCTCTGCGGACTTTTGCATCATCTGAATAGCATTGTCTAAATCTCCTACACGTTCGTATAAATGCGCTTTTTCTTTGTAGGCCATTGCTGTCATTTGGCTGACCTTTCCATATTCCTGTTCTGCATATTTCAGCATATTATCGTATAGGTGCTGTGCATTGTCTACTTGTCCTGCATCTATATAGTCAGAAATAAGGTTGAGCATCATTTCTTCTTTCATTGCAGAATTGGAATATTTCCGAGCAACTGAATCGGCTTTTACTTTCGTTACAAAATTTTTCAGCACACTATCACCACCTATTATTCCCTTGTTGAAATTCTGTACGACATCATTCAGCATTTCATCATAGGTTTGTTCTGAATGGTGATTTCCACACCCAACAATCTGTAAACCAGACATCAGCCACACCGCAAATATCAGTATGCAGTTCTTCATCTTCTCGTGACGCAATTATGAAATGTTTAGTTTATATAGCCCTTTGAAAAATATGTCACTTAATTTTCACTGTTTTTTCAATGGGTGTACTTTCTCCATCTTCCCATTCTACCGTTTGAACAATTACATATCCGGGCCTATTAGGGTCTGGTCTACAAACATCTCTCGGTGGGTTCAAAGCATCATAACCAACCCGTAACAATTCTTTCCATTGATTAGTACGTGATAATGAATAAACTGTATATCCACATATTCGGCTAATCGCTCTTCTATTGAATCCTATTTCATCTATACCGTCACCATTCAAATCTCCCTCATTGGTTAATCGTTCAATCTGAAATTTGGTTTCTATGGCAGGAATTGTTGGATTACTGAATGTTATATTATTGAGTTTCCCATCATCTACTTCATCAAGGCTGTAATATTCAGCAGGGTTTGATTCGCTATAAGCATATTCAATCTTTCCATCACCATTAAAATCGCCTTTTATAGTATCTCGTTCATAAATATCTCCTATAATCGAATCCATTTGCTCCATCAACTTGGTATTTACTGTGATTACACTTGGTTGTGGCCTATTTCCACATCCTGTAATCAATAACCCAAACATCAGCAACACAATAAGTATAGATAGGTAATTTTTCATCTTCAAAGCTAATAGGGTAACATAATTATATACTCATTTACTTTATTATTCTATATGCAAGTAAGTGAGTAAATTGTACATGGGTATTATATCTCTTCATCTTCATTATTCAGCCAATTACCGTCGAGGATTAAAAAATATTCAGGGCATTCCCTATACCGTTCTTTAATCCTTAATACTATCCACTTATAAATCTGTCGTACATTCATAATTTCTGCATCACTCCTCCACATTTCGGGCATACCGGATTATCTTCGCTCCACTCTTCGACATTCTTTGACCCGCACCACATGCAGAAAGGTTCATCGGGGACATATTCCCAAGTCGGTTTCCGTGTAGTCGTTGATATGTTAGGCACACCCTTTAGATATGAATTATCACACAGCCTTTTACAATCCTTGCAGGCAAAGGAGGTGAATTTGGCTAATGGTGTGCCATCTTCCCAACGATGGCCTACGCAGGAATCAGAGTAGCCGCAGGTGAGGCAGTAGAATCGAGAATATGGCATTATATGATAATAAATTAACCAAAACTTTTTTTATTCTTGATGCAAATCTTAAGAGCCTTTGTATATTGTCTACTGCTATTGGTTATATCTATTTTAATTTCATAACCATCATTGGAACATTTATACTTAGATTCAGGAATTTGGCTTAATCTTCCACCACATTTAGGACAATAAAATTCTTGATTTTCCCAATGCGGGTTGATAAAATTCAGGATAAATGATCGGTGCATATAATTGCTACAACACACACCACAACTTGTACAAATATATTTGCCATTCGGACATTGTTTTGTTTCTCGGCTGTCAATAATATTTTGGCATTGTCCGTTAAAACAATGATTAAGGTATATCTTTATATCTTTTTGACTGCAAGTCGGATTGTCACACTTAAATTCCGTAATAGTATGAGCGTGATAATTAGCCACATAATAAGGTTCTAAGATTTGGCCACATTCTTTACAATATAAGTGTTCTTGCGCTTGGTTAAGCCAATTTAGAACTGACATAAATTTTATGTAATTGCCGTCTGGGACGATATAACCTTTTGCATCTTTACATCGTAAAAATTCCTGCAAGCCCAATATGTATATAAAATCATATAAGGTATATTCATTTATATCATTGTGCTGATGGATGTTGTTTTCGTAACAAGACGATCCGTAACACCACCAACAAGACAATTTTTTAGACTTGTTTTCCCAATAGCGACCCTCGCAAAAAGCAGGAAGATTTCTATACAAGGCTTTATTAAACCAATTAAATCGATAGCTATGTTGTTTATCATTATCCCAATTTAGTATTGCCCTCTGTTCCTTTGCGAATTGTATAACCGCCATATATGATTCCGGAGGAATACTCCAAGTTCGTGTTTCTGCATCATACCAACAAGAAGGAATCTGTTGTTTAATTAAAGACAGGCGTTTCTGCCAAATAGCCTTATCTTTAATCGACTGTATTGATATCTTACTACTATAATCGTTCTCTATTCTAATCGAAAAATCAGGATCATCATTGGAGTTTTGATAATCATCATTATACCAATTAAGAGATTGTTTTCCTTGACATTTATCAAATAATTCAGCACCTATATCTAAACTCAATATTTTATAATTATTACTATATGGACTAACCTCCTTAATAAAGCTATACATATCATTCCATGTCGGAAATGACTGGCAATCCTTCAGATGTAACAGAATTTTGATAACGAAATAAACTCCAATATTTATTTTTTGAGGAATGATAACAAGCTGCTGTAAATCATCTTTGGTTATTTCTTTGTACTTGCATTTATGCCATTGCATGATTGTTCGTAAGAATGCAATCTGGTAATTATCAGGCAAAGTCGGGAAATCTGGAATAAACTTGCTCCAATCTTTTACTTGGATAGCTCCTTTCAACCATTGCATTATTGGTCTTACGTCCTCAGTTTCCATACCATCATAAAGTAACCGATTCCCGCCCAACTCCTTTCGGGTAACTATAAAAAGAAAGTGTGGAGTTGTTAGTTTATTTACGTGGAGGTTCTGGAATACCTTAACTGAAATAAACAATACCCCACACTTGAGCAGTATATCGAGAATGATATAGCTACGCAAGTGATGAGTGTTTGTATTGCCTATCCCTCAGTTATTGAAATTTTCCAGATTTCCACGTAAGGATAAAAGCTAAACACTTTCATCAATCAATATGTCACTACCCATCGGATAGCACCACAAAGTTAGAAAATGTTTCTTAAAATACAACGCACTCGCGGGGTATTGTAGGAGCAAATTTCGGTTAAAAGTTTCTGAAAATCAAGATTGACCTTATAGAATGTTTATCATAACTTTCGGGGAAATGTTGACTATGATATTTACTGGGTTCTACAAGAAAGGCCCACCTTATTATGGCAGGCCCTTACCTATAAAGCAAATTAAATCTAAACTCATTTTTCCTAATATTTATATACAAAAATACATGAAATATGAGTTATTTCAATTTCATAACACTCCCTGCCAATGTAAACTTACTGATAACATGAGGTATTCCCACAGGATCTTTACCCAGATATTTCTGTGACCGATAATCCACTACCCGATAATAATTCTCACCTGTCCGGTTATCTTTACAGCGTTTGAGTGTACAAAAACTTTGCAGATAGCTGACTGCTGTGGCAGGCTTTTCAAAAATTTTCAGCCCCGACGCATTGAATATAGCAATCATCAATTCATAAATTTTTTCCCTGGAATAACGCTCTCCCGGTTTGAAATAATTCTCCACAAGGGCACGAAATGGATGTTCTCGCTCTAATGCATTGAATAGTATGGCATTATAAAAGCCATTATACCACTTATTATCCTTATTTCTCTTGTCGGACAATGTATCTACGAGGTATTCATGCGGAGCATATTTCATTAGTTGATGAAAGCGTGACACAAAGCGTTTTAACTCTCTGGATACGCTCCGTTCGGCACGTACTGTCAGGTCCTCGCTCATACTCCCATCAGCAATACGCTCTTTCATTAATTTTACACACTCATCGATATTAGCATTTTGAATAGCCTTAAACTCGTCATCTACTGCAATCTCTGCGGCTTGTTGGTCCTTCGAATACGAGTCATTAGCAAGCGTATGTCCGAGGATTTCACAATCCTCCTCTAATGCAGCGACAATAGCTGTTGCATCAGAATATAGTTGCGAGCGCAGACGCACAAACTCATCAAAAGCGTCTATATTAAGATATGAAACAGCCAGATTATCTTCAATATCACGACGCACTAATGTAATCGGAGTGCTTCCGCCATAAGAAACTTTCCATCCGGACATTTGATCGGCGACAGCTTGCCCCACATTTCGATGAATCACATCATTATAATTCTCCAATCCGAAATTTATCTGATTAATGATCTCAATGATCCACTTTGCGCAAGCTATATTATGCTGCTTATCGAAATTTTTCTCCCATACTTTCTTGGACTGAATATCATAAATGAACCGTTCGCTCAAAAGCCCCTCTTTATGACGGCACCGACCGGCTATCTGCAACAATTTTTCGGGAGATAACAACGTATAAAGGTATTTTGTATCAGATACGGATATAAGATGATACCTGTCCTCGATATCTATACCTGTAAAATAGGTACACGTCAGAAAGGTAATCTGTCTGGTCAGGTGGGTCCCGATATTCTCTTGCGGATAATACTCTCCTGCCTGCTGTTCACTCTGACTGCTGCACCATATCTCGCACTTTCCCTTCAACTCATCCGGTAGCAGTTCGATAATTATTCGCATGGAAGAAACCGTATTGTAAGCTACGACTATTTTATCCTCCGGATACTGTCGTATGGTTCTTTCCAATGTCGTTGCCACAGTTTTAGGAATGTTTGTCGATCGTATCATCTCAATCGGGCGACGAATAAACTGTTCGTATTTCACGTCGATCAAAGGCAGATCAGCCAGTCGGGGATCGGAGAACGGACGGATAGTCGCCGATACCAGACAGCGGTTCCGTTCGGGGAATTTGAAAAAATAGTCGATGACGTTTTCCAATGCCGGACGATATACACCGTCTGTCTGATAACAATCAATTTCATCGACCATTATGTGCCATTTCTCCAGATTCTGCGGCAAGTATTCCATCAGCCGCGGTAAGCTGTCAGCAACTACCAAAATCTTTTTATAAGGAATTTTCTTGTTGCCCAGATAAGCACGAATATTTTTGGAGGTTACTCGTTCAATATCGCCTATGCCACTACCGACATAAAGATACCTTTTCGTACCGTCCTCGGTTATTCCCTTGCAATACTTACCATAGGCCAGACTCCTTGTGGGACAAACTACGATGCAATTATTTTCCGCATTCAAGGCCAAAGTGGTGGCTCCGATACCTGTAACATTCTTTTTAATGATGCCATACGGCAACTGTCGGAATACCTCACTGAATCTCTTGGTATTATCTTTTATAAGGACCTCCAAGGAATCCAATCGGTTCTTCTCGGTTTCGTTCGGGTGCAAATGATATACGACACCGGGGACATCCAACACCTCCGCATTGTTGATTATACACCTTACAACAACGCCATCTTTTTCCTCCGTATCGAACTGATAGCGGGGATCGTCAATACGTTTGGCTTCAACAGTCAGCGCGCAAAGTACTAAAGCTTTTTGTTTTGCTTCCATCTTGGAAATAAATTACGTTCCGGATTCTCCCTTACGGAACTATTCGAAAGAATTGCCCGCGCTCTCACCGCAGGCAATCCAACTATTCGGGCATTCTCAATTACAGTCAAGAATGTCGCGTAAAGGCAGTTCAGCCTTATTCAGATATTTACAAGATAAGCAAAATTTTCGAGATTTCCAAATATTTCGGTGATTATTTTATTGGTAATCAGTGCTTTTATTGCACGTCCAGCACCTTTTCCAGCCGTTCGATATGATTGCTGATGTTCTTGTTCAGAACCTGCGCATAGGACTGCTGGGTAACTGAAATATTAGAGTGTCCGAGCAGTTTGCTCACCACCTCGATAGGCACATCGTTGTAGAGCAGGATAGTCGTGGCAAAGGTTTTCCGGGCCGTGTGGTGCGTCAATTTCTTGTCGATACCTACTACATCCGCAATTTCCCGCAGATAGGAATTGACCTTTTGATTGGAGATACGCGGCTGGATATAATCGTCCGTACTACCGAATTCCCGGAACCAGGCTATCAGTTTCTCTGCCTGCGGGAGCAACGGAACGGAAACCTCCCGGTCCGTCTTTTGACGAACAAGCGTGATCCAATTCCTGCCGTCAAATCCTTTCGTGATATGCTTCGGTTGCAACGCCTGCGCTTCATGGTAGGCAAACCCCGTATAGACCGAGAAGAGGTAGATGTTCTTCACCGTTTCCAGACGTTTCTGGGCAAAATGATGATGCTCCAGTTTGTGCAGTTCCTCCTGCGTGAGAAATACCAGCCGTTTACGCTCTTTTAAGGGCCTGTATTCGACGAACGGGTCCTGCTGGATATAGTTGCACTTGAAAGCGTAAGTGACCATCTGACGCACCCGCTGCATGATTTTATTGATGGTGATGGCTTTCAGACCTTGCACTATGAGTGCTTCTTCGAACTGCTTCACAAAGCGGTAGTCCACGCTTCGGATGGGAATGTCCTGCGTATTATACGAGGTGCGGATATACCGCTCTACATGGGCGAAAACCTCCCGGAATTTTTGCAATGTGGCAGGTGAATACTCTTTGCCTACGAGTTGCTCCATCTTGTTCAGACGCTCCCGGAAAATCCCGCACAACGTATGTTCCTCCACCGTCTTGTGCTTGTAGATCGAGTAGATTTCAGCCAGCGAGACATTCCCGTCAGCTTCGTACAATTTACGCTCTATACCTTTGAGTTCGATGGTGATATCCTGCAAACGGCGGTTAATCAGTACGGCATCTTCAGAGGTTCCGCGGACACATTGAGCGTCTTTGTCCCACAAGTCAGGTGTTACATAAAGTCCCGTCGAAAATTGCTGGCGTTCTGCACCGTCAGTCGTTAACTTGCAGTAAATCGGGGCTGTACCCCGTCGGTTTCTCTTAAATTCGTAGAGATAATAAGTGATTCTCAGTATTTCAACCATAGTCAGCAGATCGTTTTCATAACCCGCTGGAATACTTTTCATTACAAGTCTGGAATACAACTTTTGCCCGAAAGCGAATTGTATTCCAACGAACCCCTAAAATGCCCCGATTTTGGCTGATTATTAAAATATCTTAAAATATGGCAATTTTGCTTAATTGCTGATTATAAGATGTTTAACTATCTTGCAGGGCATAAAAATAGGGGTCAGATTTTGCAATCTAACCCCTTTCGTAGCGGGTCCGAGACTTGAACTCGGGACCTCATGATTATGAATCATGCGCTCTAACCAGCTGAGCTAACCCGCCATTGCTGAAAGCGAGTGCAAAGGTAATAGAAATTTTCAATCGTGCAAAATCTTTCGGCAAAAAAACGCCGTAAAATTTATGATTCCGGGTTGTGGCATTGATTTTGAGCGCGCTACGGAAAACCCGCAATCTATGTCTCTTACCCAATCGGCGCGTGCCGGAATCCGTGATGCGCTCGGTGTTGTCAAACTCATTGCCGGACTGGTGCTCCTCGTGGCCCTCTCGTGGGAGATCATTGCCGGCGACCATGTCCACGTGTCCCGCACCTATCTTGCGATCCAGTTCGTCGTCTGCCTCGTTTTCCTGTGCGATTTCTTCGTCCGCTGGGCCGCTGCCGAACGTCCGGGCCGTTTTTTCTGGCGCAACCTGCCGTTCCTGCTACTTTCCGTACCCTACCTGAACATCCTGGCGTGGAGCGGCGTCGACATGACCCACGACTGGGGCGTGCTCGTCGGGCTTATCCCGCTGCTCCGGGCCTTCCTGGCCATGGTGATCATCGTGCGGTGGCTGGTCTCCGAAAACAGGATGCGGAGGCTCTTTTTCGCCTATATCTTCACCGTCGTCATCTTTACCTATATCTCCGGGCTGGTGTTCTACGACTACGAGGTGCTCGTCAATCCCAAGCTCCACGGCTTCGGCAATGCGCTCTGGTGGGCGTGGATGAACGTCACGACCGTCGGTGCGGAGATTTTCCCCGTCACGGCCGTCGGCAAGGTCTTCTGCGTGCTGCTTCCGTCATTGGGCATGATGTTCTTTCCGATCTTCACGACCTATGTCCTGCAGGAGTACACCCATAAGAAGGGGGAGTAGCCTTCTGTAAACCTCCCGGCCGTTGTTACGGCCGGGAGGTTAAAATTGCCGGAACAGCGTTATTTTACGCTTTTCGGCACACGCGGCTCCGTCAGGACCGGGCGGCGATCCCGTTCAACCCGATCAGCTGCACACGCTGTTCCAGGTCGCCGACGTCGGGCCGCGAGTGCCGCTGGGTGAACGAGCGGTAGTTGTAGACGGTGCGGATCGAACAGTGCAGCAGCGCGGCGATGGTCACCGTGTCGGTGATGCCCAGGCGGATCAGCGCGTAGATGCGCAGCACGGTGGTCAGTTCGCCGTCGTGACGCCCCTCGGTGCGGGCCTCGTCGGCAAGCAGGCCGTTCATCTCGTCGATGAACGAGGGAAAAAGCCCGAGGAAGGTCTTGTCGAAAAGCGCATAGAACTCCTTCAGCTCGTCGTTGCGGACGTTGCTGCGGGCGTATTCGCGGCGGAGTTCGGCGATCCGGTCGTCGCGCAGCATCTTGTTGACATACTGATACGTACCCGAGAGTTTGTTGATATATTCCGAAATCGTCTGGAGAAAGCCCCCGATATAGACCTCCTTGATCCGGTTGGCATCGGCGATCCGGAGGTTCTGCGCGCTCAGGCGGTCGTTCGTCTCGCGCAGGCTCCGGGCCAGGCCGTTGAGTTTGTCGTTCGATTCGCGGAGGGTTTGCTGCACGGCGCAGAGCTTCCGGTTGCGGGACAGCACGTAAAGCCCCGCGGCGACGGCCGAGACGAAAAAGAGCAGGATGACGACGATCAGCACGATGTACATCGTGTGCAGGCGGGCGTTGCGCTCGCTGTAAGCCGCCTCGATCTGCGGCAGGATGGCCATGTCGCGCCACGAGCGGCTCGGGGAGTTGAAGAAACGCGTGTCGCGGATCGCCACGCGGATATAATCCATCGCCCGATCGACGTCGCCCCGGTTGAAAAGCTCCTCGGAGACGGTGCACAGCGACCCGTGGTCACGCACGGCGGACTGGATGTCGGCCATGGCCGAACGTATGAACCAGGCGAGTTCCTCGTCGGGACGCCCCGCCTTCCCCTCGAGCTGCGCCTTGTGGTTGGCGGCCTTGGCGTAGGAGTGGGAATCGGAAGGGACCGAGACCAGCAGGCTGTCGCAGAGGGTCGAAGCCTCGGACCAGTCCTTGCGGACGATGGCATCCATATACCCGTAGTACAGGCTCGTGAAGGTGTCCTCGCTGATTTCCGCCGCGCTGACCGCATAATAGTGCTCGCGCCGGCGGAAAAGGTCGCGGCGTTCGCCCGGCTCGGTCAGGGCGTAGAGTTCGCGGTTCATGCGATGCCGGGCGACATAATAGGATTGCAGCGCCCGGCGGCTGACGTGCACCGTGTCGCGGATGCCGCTCAAGATCTCCTCGGCCTCGTAGAAACGTCCGCCCAGGCTGTAACAGAGCGCAATCCCGGAGCGGGCACGCATGATCAGGTCGTTGTCGCCGGTCTCCTCGGCCAGCGCAAGAGTTCGCCGGAGGTAGAGAAGCGCGAAGTCGCTCTGGTAGGAGTTGTAATTTTCGGCGAGCCGCTCGGTCAGGTCGAAACGCTCGCGCAGCGAAAGCCCGTCGCGGGTCAGAGCGCGCTTGAGCGAATCAATGCGGGATTCGCGCCGCGCCGTGTACTCGCCGCTGCGGGCGATCACCCGATCGAGACTGCGGAACAGCTCCTGCAGGTCGGTCTTTTCACCCGGGGAAGCCGGAGCCGCGGACAGCGCGGAGAACAACGCTGCGGCAAGAAGGAGGATTTTCATTTCAGGTTTCGGTTTAATGCAAACATAGCGTTTTAATAACACAAAAGCAAATCAGAAGAAAGGGTCTGCGTATTACAAATGTATTAAAAAGTAAAATATCAAAGTTTCAGCATTTACATAACGCACGGGGGTGTAAAAATCGAACATGCTGACAATAAACAAGATAAGATTTACATTCATTTACATTTTCGGGCAAGGCCCTTTCCGCATATTTATTAAGGGCTATCTTTGTAATGAAAATATTTTCAATATTCACCCGAAATTTAGCTAAAATTTTCCAAACTTTTTCAGACCAATTAACCTAAATGCTATGAGAACAACTCTATCTCTGAAAATCCCGAAGAGGAGCGTCACCCCGCTGATCGCGGTACTGCTGCTGACCGGCACGGTATCTCTGGGCACAGCCTGCGACGACGACAAGGACTACTCCCGCAGGGAACACATCGAGTGGTCGAACTCGCCCGAGTTCGAAGAAGCGCTGACGGGAACCCTGCACATCCCCGTCAGAGCGTCGAAAGAGCAGGACGCCACTCCGTTCAAAAGATCCATCTATATCAGAAGCAATGTGGCTTATCAGGTCGGATTCGAAGGCGAAAAGGAAGAGTCCGGAGAACTGCCGGCCGAGGAGTGGCTCAACGTCGACGAAATCAAACGCGGCGTCAGGCCCGGAATCGACGAACTGGTCCTGCTGATCACCCCGCACACGGAGTCCTACGTAGAACGGAAAGGGTGCATCTCGCTGCACACCGACGTCGAATTCCTCAATGAATTCATCGCCGTGGTGCAGGGATTCCCGAAATACACCAAAGATTACGAGGGCAACTTCGACTGGCTGAAGTACGGTTCGGCGGAACCTCTGGAGACCCGGGGCGAAACGCCGATCGACAGCTGGACCGCCGACCAGAAGAAAATGGGGCTGGAATCGACGCCCGCACAGGAGGGAGGCACGGCCTACTGCTACGGCAAAAACGGCTACGTCAAGCTCGGCGACGACGCCGGACACGGAGCCAACCTGCTGACCCCGTACGATCCGGGCATCCGGAACGACACGGCCGCCATGGTCCGTTTCAACGCCATCGCCTATGCGGCGGCCGACGGCACGAAAGACAACGACGAACTGACTGTGCGGATCACGGGAGGCGGGCAGTTCGCCGACGGAACCACCGAGAAAACCGTCCGTGTGGGACACCTCGACCCCACGGCCGCGGAGCTTCCGACGGCCATGTGGAAAAACTCCCAGCAGGAGTTCATCATCTTCTCCCACCCCAAAAATCCCTTTACGAGCAACACGCGCATGGAACTGATGGCCGGCAAATACGAGATGGAGAGCGGCAACACACGCATCTTCATCGACAACCTCTACGTGCTGCGCCTGAAATGGTACGATTTCGAAGACCTGTTCGGCAAACTCCCCTGGGAACAGAATGCCCCGCGACACTAAAAACCCAAACTACGACATACGATGAAAAAATTCTACACCAAGCGCTTCAGCCTGATCTGCGCCTTCGCCGCCTCGGCCCTATTGCTCGGGGGGGGGTGCAGCGAGGATGAAACGGAGCCGGCTATCGGCTCGAAAGGCGTCAGCAGCGAAGTCTTCGTCTCCAGCGACGCAGGCTCCCGCACCATCAAGGTAGAGACCTCCGGACCGTGGCAGGCGCGGCTCACGCCCGAGACCAGACCTGTCTCTTATACACATCTCCGAGCCCACGAGAC
>ENA-OXEG01001252-OXEG01001252.1-human-gut-metagenome-genome-assembly--contig:-NODE-1252-length-12739-cov-12.201829_pt1 | contig 12739 bp, 10 predicted proteins | sample MGYA00249355_ERZ652243 | MGnify/ENA primary metagenome ERZ652243 (study PRJEB26925, sample SAMN05826944) | human gut metagenome | biome: ENVO:2100002; feature: ENVO:00000062; material: ENVO:00002003... | reverse complement strand
GAGATGTAGCTCCGTCTCGTGGGCTCGGAGATGTGTATAAGAGACAGTCCTTCAGCCGCTCCCGCAGCCACATGCGCACCTGCTGCGCCTCGGCTTCCGTGCAGTTGTCCCGCATGTAGGCAAGCAGCTGTTCACGCGACATATTTTTCTTGGTATCCATAGGTTTCGTCTTGTTTTCAGAAGAACAGCACAAAAAAGAGCGTCACGACGGAGATCGTCTTGCGGATCTGCTTGATCGCCAGGTCGACGTGCTTTTCGACCGTGCGGATCGAGAGGTTCAGCGCCCGGGCGATCTCGGCATTGGTCATGTTGCGGTCGTAGCGCATGGCGAATATCTCGCGCCGCTTGTCGGGCATCGAACGCATCACCGAGTCGATGAACCCGACCCGTTCGCGCACGTCCACGTAGTCGTAAATGTCCGTATCGCCGTCGGCGACGTTGAGCATCGCATCGTTGATGTCGCTGCGCAGCATGTTGTACCGCAGCCGCATGTAGTCGAAAAGTTCGTTGCGCGTGGCGACCAGCAGGTAGTTGCGCACCGACAGTTCGGGATTGACCTGCTCCTTGCGCATCCACATTTTGACGAAGACGTTCTGGATGATGTCCTCCGCCACGGAAGAGTCCTTGACGATATGCCTGGCGAAGGTGTGCAGCAGGTCGTAGTAGCGGTCGAAAAGCACTCCGAAGGCTGCCTTGTCGCCGCCGCGCATCATCACGACAAGTTCCGAATCCCGTAAACGATTCTGCATGTCCGTCAGTATTTGCTCATGTCCGTAACCGCATAGGGCGTCCGGCAGGCCTCCAGCGCCGCCCGGATCGCCACCGGGGCGTTGGCGTCGGTAACCGGCGTCGAATAACCCGTCGTCGAGGTGCTGGAGGTCGAATAGCGGTAGCCGTTTCCCTCGACGCTGACGCCCGTGCAGGGCGTGACGAGCGTCCGGAACACCGTCGCGGCGGCCGCGTAACGGCTGATTCCGTAGTCCATGTGGTAGGAGTCGCGCGTAAGGTCCATCCCGTTGTCCCTGTTCAGCGACGAGGTCCGCAGGTTCTGGAGCGACGTTCCCGAGGGGATCACGATGTCGATGCAGGTCTGGGCGGTGATCTTCCGCACCTGGGCCACGATCGCCTCGAACATCGCCTGCTGGTTGGCGAAATACTTCGGATAATGGGAGTGGTAGGCTCCGTAGGCCTGGGCCATGATGTAGCCGATCGTGGGCCGGTCGAGGGGCTGCGCCTGCTGGATGTAGTCACAAAGTCCGGAAATCGCGCCCCGCTCGGTCTCGTCCCACTCCCACGCATAGTACGAACCGGTGTGCTCCTGCAACGTCACGATGTCCCACGTATCCGACTCGACGATGCTCTTGAGCGAACGGTTCAGCGTCCCTTCGTTCTCCCACTTCGTCGCTCCCGGCTCGCAGTAATAATAGGTGCAGATGTCCGGCGCGGCATAGTTCTCGAAAAATTCGGGCAGCTTATAGCCGCCGTGATAGGCCCGCACCATCCGGACATGGGTGATTCCGGCGCTTTTCAACATGCCCGGCAGATGCTCCGTGGCATCGACCGTAAAACTGTTGCCGATAAAGAGTATCTTGAGGGATTTGCCTCCCGCCGGCAGCGGCGGGTTGAACGAGCCGTTAAGCTCGCTCCCGATCCGGATCACCTCGCCGTCGGCGAAGACGAAGCAGACGTATTTCCCCGTGTCGAGCACGCAGCGCAGCGCAACGGCTCCGTCCGCAGGAGCGGCCGTGCCCGTGTCGGCCGCCCAGTAACCGCCGCCGTTCACCGTAAAGAAGGGAATCGCCTCTTTCCGAACGCCCCGCGTCGCGGCGCCCTTGAAGCCGAACTTCAGCACCCCTCCGGCGGTCGTCGTCACCGACTCGGCGTAATTGCAGGCTTCAACGCGCGCTTTCAGGTAGGCTTTCATCTCGTCGGTCGAGCCGAACAGGTCGACCGACTCCTCCCCGGAGACCTTTTGGGTGACGGGCACGACGGCCGGTTCCGCACCGCCGTATGCGATCGTCAGCGACGAGGTGCGCTGCTGCGCCAAAGGATTCGCCTGCGCGGTGATTCCGACCTTCGCACTCCCCGTGCCTTCCGCCGGAACGGCTTCCAGCCACTCGTCGTCGCACACGATCGTCCAATGCCCCGTCGTCGAGATGCTCAACTGCAAGGTCGTTTTCCCGGCCTCGAAATTCAGCGAAGCCGGAACTGCATAGAATCTGACATCGGGATTTCCGTCGTCGTCCTTGCCGGAAGAGCAGCCGGCGGCGGCCGCAAACAAGGTGAAAATCAGCAGGTAAAAAAGAAGTTTCTTCATAAGTTCATCAGGTCGGTTATAATAAGTACGAATGAGGCGAACCCTCTACGTAACCGAAAATGCAATTTCACAGAAATGAAACACGGCTCCCCGGAACCGGAGCGGTGAATAAGGCGAAATAAAACTCCGGACGGGAACCGGAGGCCTGCTTTCAGCCCCGGTTCCCGTCCGATATCGCTCCGTAAGGTCACCCCTGAATCGGATTATGGATTCAATCGGTTTATCCGTTTCCGGGACATTCCGGCAAGCTGCCAGTGATTTCGGCCACCCGCCGGGCCGCCATTTCGGGCGTAACGGCTTTCAGGCAGCGGTAGTCGCCGTAGCGGCAGGGCTTGTTGCCGAAGACCGAGCAGGGACGGCACGCCATGTCGGCCTGCAAAACGTTCCCGGGCGAAACCCCGTAGCCCAGAAAACCCAGCCCGGGATGCGTCGCGCCCCATACCGACACCACGGGCGTCGCGACGAGCGACGCCAGGTGCATCACCAGCGAATCCATCGTCACCACGCAGTCCAGGTTGGCGATGAGGTCCATCTCCCCGGCGAAACGGACCTTGCCGTACAAGGCCGTGACGTTGGGATACGTGCGTTCCATCTCCTCGGCGAACGCCTGTTCGGCGCCTCCGCCTCCGTGGATGAAAACCCGCCCGTAACGCTCCGAGAGCATCCGCACGAGTTCGCGGCTCTGCTCCTCGGGATAGGTCTTGCCCCGGTGTGCGGAGAAGGGTGCGAAGCCCACCCACACGCCGTGTTTCTCCCCGAAGGGATTGGGGCGGTCCCGGCGCACGGCGGGCGCAGGGTCGTCCAGCACGAATCCCAGCTTCCGGAAAACGTCGCAGTAGCGCAGCACCGTGTGGCGCAACGGCTCCATGCCGCGGCCGCCGCAGCGGATGAACGCCCGTTTCCCGGCGCGCCCCTTGTCGATATGCGCCGCCGGAACGCCGTGCAGACGCATCGCGAGGCGGAACGCCTTCGAGCGCAGCACGTCGTGCACGTCGGCCACGGCGTCCACGCCCAGCCTCCGGGCCTGGGCGGCCAGCCGCCACATTCCCGCCAGGGAGTGATGGGCGCCTTTTACATCGACGTCGAGAAACCCGACATCCAGCCCTGCGAAAAAGGGCCTGAACATGGCCTGCGTGGCCACCGTGACCCGCAGATCGGGATAAGCGGCCGTCAGCGCACGGAGCGCATGCGGCAGCATCGCCACGTCGCCCATCGCCGAGGTGCGCATCACCAGCAGGTGACACGGAACCGGCGCGCCGCTCCCGGCCGCCGCACCGCCCGCTCGTTCCCCGTTCGGGAGGCCGTTCGCCGTCCCCACGCTATTTTTTCTGCCCATAGAGCACCGGATTCAGTGCCGGGTCGTTGTACATTTTCATCTGTTTGTAGGTCTTCATGTACTTGCGGCCCGCCTCGATGTCCTCGATCAGCTCTTCGATGGCCTGCGAAAGGTCGACCTGCTGCGCGAGCAGCACGTCCAGCTTCTTCCGGCAGGCCGCGCGATGCGCGTCGTCCACGTCCGTACGCTCCGCCTCGCGCGCCATGTGGTAAATCTTCAGGGCGAGGATCGACAGGCGGTCGATGGCCCACGCCGGGGTCTCGGTGTTGAGCCGGGCGCCTTCGGCAGGCGTTACGTCCTTGTATTTGTCCAGCAGGTAGGAGTCCACGTACTCCACCATGTCCGTACGGTCCTGATTCGATTTGTCGATGCGGCGCTTGATGAGAAGCGCCTCCGCGGGGTCGATGGCCGGGTCGCGGATAATGTCCTCCAAGTGCCACTGCACCGTGTCGATCCAGTTCTTGTGGTAGAGCAAATGGTCGATCGTGCCCGGCGCGTAGGGATTGTCGATGGGATGGTCCACATCGTCCCAGCGGTGATACTCCTCGATGGACCGGTTGAAAATACGATTCGCGTTTTCGGTAAACATAGCTTGCGGTTTTATAGTATTATTGGATTTTTCACCGGAAAATCATACCTTTGTCGGTAACGATTAAACAAAGATAATGACTTTTTCCAAAAAAGCAATACTCCTCTCCGGAATCCTCCTCTGCATCTCCGTGCAGCTCGGGGCGCAGGTGCGCCAGACGCGCGAAGAGTACATCAGCCGCTACATGCCCATCGCCATCGCCCACATGGAGCGCTACGGAATCCCCGCGAGCATCACCATGGCGCAGGGAATCCTCGAATCGGACTGCGGCAACAGCCTGCTGTCGATGAAGTCGAACAACCACTTCGGCATCAAGTGCAAACGCAACTGGACGGGCAACAAGGTCTACCACGACGACGACGCCAAGGGCGAATGCTTCCGCTCCTACCCCTCGGTCGAGGCGTCGTACCGGGACCACGCCGAATTCCTCGACTCGCAGCCCCGCTACGACTCGCTGTTCGCCTACTCCTCCGACGATTACAAGAGCTGGGCGCGGGGTCTCAAGGCCGCGGGCTACGCCACGGCCCCCGACTACGCGCAGCGGCTCATCCGCATCATCGAGGAGAACCAGCTCTTCCTGCTCGACCGGCCCGACGGCGCACGGCTCTACGCCTCGCGCTACGGCCTGAAACGCGACCCCGAAGAGTGGTTCTCGTCGCAGAGCAGCGTGGAGGAACTGGCCCGGACCGAGGGGGCCGTCGACCCGGACAACTACCGCGTGACGATCAACGCCCACCAGGGTTACAACGTCTACGTCACCAACGGCGTGCACTACGTGCTGGCCAAGGAGAACGACACGTTCGAGAACATCGGGCGGAAGTTCCGCCTCTCGCCGCGCAACCTGCGCAAATTCAACGATCTGAAGGACAAGAAGGCCCAGCCGGTGCCGGGCGAGGCGGTCTACATCGAACGCAAGCGGAAACGCTGGGAGGGCAACTCCCGGCACCACATCTGCCGCCAGGGCGAAACGGCCTACTCCGTGGGCCAGTCCTACGCCATCCGCACGCGGTCGATCGAGAAACTCAACAAGCTCCGCAAGGACGAGGAGCTGGCCGCAGGACGCGAAATACGCATAAAATAAAACCTACATACCATGGAAACAACCCCGCTGAGAGCACAGATTCTCGACACCATCATCCGCAAGTCGACACTCAAACAACGGGTTTTCGACAACACCTTCGGAGCGTTCAACTCCCTGAAGGAGACGCTGCTGGAGATGGCCTCGGAGATGGACGACGAACTGGACGGCAAACTCGACCGCCGCGTGAGGCTCGAATACCGCGACCGCGGCAAGTTCGAGGCCCAGTTGCAGGTAGCCAACGACATCCTAATCTTCCAGATGCACACCGACGTCTTCGAGTTCGGCTCCGACCACCTCATCTGGCAAAACCCCTACGTGCAGGCCGACCGCGACAACTCCTACTGCGGGCTCATCAACATCTACAACTTCCTGTCCGACTCGTTCAAATTCAACCGCAACGCCGACGAAGGTTACCTGATCGGCCGCATCTTCATCAACCGCGAACGCCGCTACTTCGCCGAAGGCAAGCAGCAGAACTCGATGCGGGCGATGGATTTCGGCAAGTCGGAGATCGGCCAGGAGGCGCTGGTCGCGATTCTCGAATCGGCGATCGGCTTCGCGCTGAACTTCGACCTGCTGATGCCGCCCTACGAGGAGAACAAACGCGTGACGGTGGACCAGTTCAACACCAAGATGGACAACTCGAAGTTCGTGACGGGCAAACGCCTCGGCTACGACTTCGACGTAGAGGACATTTAACGGGCCGAACACGGGAGGGGCTTCCGATTTTCACCGGGTCCCGCGTGCCGCAACCGCCGTTGCGGCACATGATCGCCGCTTTAGCGGCACGCCGTAAATCCGGCCCTTCCCCGAACCCCTCCTCCGGAGGGAACTTGCCGTACCGCGCCCCACGCATCGAACACAACTTTCAACACGTCATTTTCTCTTGAAAACCATTCTTTTCCCGCTAATAACCGCAGCGGCGCTCCTGACGGGCAGCGTCCGCGCCCAGAACGAATACGCCGAAATCGCCCGGCTGCGGGGGCTGAACGAATCGGTGCGCGGCATCCGCTCGATGGCCGACGGCGAACACTACACCACGCTCGAATCGAACGACATCGTCCGTTACAGCTACGCCTCCGCGGCTCCCGGCGAGAGCATGCTCCCCGCGCCCGCGCCGAACCTCGTCATCACCGACTACGCCTTCTCGCCCGACGAGCGGTCGATCCTCATTGCCTCGGGCCGCAAGCCGATCTACCGCCATTCGTACACCACCAGCTATTCACTCGTGCGCGACAACGCCGTGCGCCCCGTCCTGCGCGACGCCGAAGCGCCGCGCGACGCCTCCTTCTCGCCCGACGGGCAGAAGATCGCCTACTCGGACCGCAACGATCTCTACGTCTACGACATCGCCTCCCAGACCACGCGCCGCATCACCGACGACGGGGCGTGGAACGAGGTGATCAACGGCACGACCGACTGGGTCTACGAGGAGGAGTTCGGCGCAACGCGGGCCTACGCCTTCTCGCCCGACAGCCGCCGCATCGCCTACCTGCGTTTCGACGAGAGCGAAGTGCCGCTGATGGAGATGATGCGCTTCGACGGCAAACTCTACAACAGGGCCTATTCATTCAAATACCCCAAGGCCGGGGAGCGCAACTCCGTGGTCCAGCTCTGGATCGCCGACCTCGAGACCGGCGCCAGGGAGCGCATCGACACGGGCGAGGAGACCGACCAGTACATTCCCCGCATCGGCTGGACGCCCGACGGACGGCCGTGGTACTACCGCCTCAACCGCCGCCAGAACACCTTCGAGATGATCGTCTGCGAACCCCACGGAGCGCAGCGCACGGTCTACGAGGAGCGGGCGCAGCAATATGTCGAGCGCGTGGACGACGGGACCGTGACCTTCGTCGACCGCGACCGTTTCCTCGTGCAGCAGGAGAGCCACACGGGCTTCATGCACCTCTACCTGTACAGCCTCCGCCGGGGCATCCTCGAACAGGTGACCAAAGGCCCGTGGGAGGTGACCCAGCTCGTGGGAACCGACGGCAGGCGCGTGTGGTTCCTCTCGACCGAGACCTCGCCGCTGCGCCGCAACCTGTACAGCGTGCGCCTCGACGGCAAGGACAAACAGCGTCTCACCACGGGCGAGGGCTACTACACCGCAGCCCCGAGCGCCGGGATGAAATACTTCATCACCACCTTTTCCAACGCCTCGACCCCCAACGTCACGGAGGTCTGCGACGCCGCCGGGAAACCCGTCCGCACGCTGGCCGACAGTCGCCGCCTGCGCGAAGAACTGGCCGCCGCCGACCGCCCCGTGAAGGAGTTCTTCACCTTCACGACCGAGCGCGGCGACACGCTCAACGCCTATATGGTCAAGCCCCGCGGCTTCGATCCCTCGCAGCGTTACCCCGTATTGCTGACCCAGTATTCGGGTCCCGGCTCGCAGTCCGTGCGCGACCGCTGGTCGCTGGACTGGGAGGACGCCCTCGCCGACAAAGGCTACATCGTGGTCTGCGCCGACGGCCGCGGCACGGGATTCCGGGGCGAAAAGTTCAAGAAACTCACCTACGGACGCCTGGGGGCGCTGGAGGTCGAGGACCAGCTTTCGACCGCCCGCCACATGGCGGCGCAGCCCTGGATCGACCCTGCGCGCATCGGCATCTACGGCTGGTCCTACGGCGGATTCATGGCCCTGAGCTGTGCGATGAAGGGCCTCGGGCTGTTCAAAATGGCCATCGCCGTGGCTCCCGTCACCTCGTGGCGTTATTACGACACGATCTACACCGAGATCTACAACAACCTTCCGCAGTACAACGCCGCAGGCTACGACGACAATTCGCCGATCAATTTCGCGCGGATGCTCGACGACCGGCGCACGCGGCTGCTGATCATCCACGGCACGGCCGACGATAACGTCCATTTCCAGAACACCGTCGAGATGACCCGGGCGCTCAACCGCGCCGGCAAACAGTACGACATGATGGTGTACCCCGACCAGAACCATTCGATGTTGCCCGACGCAACGGCACACATAAGACAAAAGATGATCGACTACACTCTGAAGAATTTATGACGTACACATTGCAACACGAAACGCCCGTCGGCCCCGTGACGATCACGGCTACGGGCGAGGCTGTGACGCAGATCCGTTTCGGCACGACAGTTCCGGAAGGCTCCGCGGCCGTCCCCGAAACCGCCGCCACACCCCTGCTGCTGAAGGCGGCGGCGCAGCTCCGGGAGTATTTCGCCGGCACGCGCCGCGACTTCTCGCTGCCGCTCGCACCCGCCGGAACGCCCTTCCAGCAATCTGTCTGGCAGGCGTTGCAAACCATCCCCTACGGCGAAACCCGCACCTACGGACATATCGCCATGCAGATCGGCCACAACAAATCGTTCCGCGCCGTCGGCATGGCCAACAACCGCAACCCCATCGTCATCGTCATTCCCTGCCACCGCGTCCTGGGTTACGACGGCAAGCTCACGGGCTACGCCGGAGGGCTCGACATCAAGGAACGGCTGCTCGCCCTGGAAAAGCGGCGATAACGCACCCCGGCGGCAGGCCCGCAAACCCCAATCGCACCCGCACGAAAAAATGCGGGGCACGGTCTCCCGCGCCCCGCATCTGCATATCCCGCCGGGTCAAAGCCCGAACGCAAAGGCGTTGATGCCGTCGTAAACCGCGCTGACGATGCCCAGCAGCAGGACGCCTGCCATGCAGAGCGCGAGGCTGACGCGCGTGTAACGGTCGCTGCGGAACGCCGCGATCGGCGCGTCGCCGGGCATAATGTACATCGCCTTGACGATCAACAGGTAGTAATAGAGCGACACGACCGTGTTGACCAGCGCGATGAAGACCAGCAGGTGGAATCCGCCACTGAAAGCCGCGGCGAAGACGAAGAATTTCGAGAAGAACCCGGCGAAGGGCGGGATTCCCGCCAGCGAGAACAACGCCAGGGTCATCAGCAGCGCCAGGCGGGGATTGGTGCGGGAAAACCCGTTGTAGTCCTCCAGCGAGACCCTACCGCCGCTGTGCTGCTCGACGGCGGACAGCACGCCGAACACCGCGAGGTTGGCGGCCATGTAGACCAGCACGTAAAAGACCAGCGAGGTCATGCCGATGGCGCTGCCGCCGATGACGGCCAGCATGATGTATCCGGCCTGCGAGATGGACGAGAAGGCCATGAAACGCTTGAGGTCCTTCTGCCGGATGGCGAAGAGGTTCGCAACGGTGATGCTCGACACCGTCACGATCCAGAGCAGCGTCTGCCACTGTTCGGTCATCGGGGCGAACACCTTCACGAGCACCGTCAGCAGCACGAACGCCGCAGCGCCCTTCGAGACCACCGAAAGATAGGCGGTCACGTTCGTCGGCGCGCCCTGGTAGGCGTCCGCCGTCCAGAGGTGGAAGGGCACGAGCGAAATCTTGAAGCCAAGCCCCGAGAGGAAGAAGACCAGGGCCATCACCTGCAACGGCGAACCGTCGATGCGGGCGGCCATGTCGCCGAAATAGAGCGTCCCGGTCGTTCCGTAGAGGAACGAGATGCCGTAGAGCATCAGTCCGCTCGAGAACAGCGCGCAGAGGATGTATTTGGCCCCCGCCTCGGCCGAATAGCGTTTGTATTTGTCGAAGGCCACCAGACAGGCCATCGGGACCGAAGCCAGCTCCAGACCGATGAAGAACAGCAGGAAGTTGCCCGCGCCGATCATAAAATACATGCCCAGCAGCGTCGAGAGGGTCAGGATGTAGAATTCGCCCTGCTTGTGGCGCGTGTCCTCGCGGCGCAGCCACGTGTCGGACTGCAGGAAGACGATCAGCGCCCCGACGGAGAGCATGCTTTTAACGATGCCGTCCATCGGCGTATGGCAGAACATGCCGCCGAAGAGTTCGCCCCCCGCAGCCGGAACAAGGTTCACAACCACCTGCACGACCATCAGGCAGCAGACCACGGCCGAAAAGCGGCGGCGTGCGCGCTCCCCGGCCATGAGGTCGTAGAGGAACACGAAGACGAGAATCGCCGTGAGGGTCACTTCGGCCCGCATCAGCGTAAATATCGAGGTGTAATCCATAGTCGCTTAACTCAAAATATGTGCAATGATCTCCGCGACGCTGCCGCGGATCATGTCGCTCACCCACAGCGGCGCCAGACCCATGCCGGCGATGGCGACGACGAGGCAAACGACCGACAGCCGCTCGTCCCACGTGGCGTCCGAAAGCTTCAGGTGTTCGGGATTGTCGCACGTGCCGTAAAGGATTTTCCCGACGACGCGCAGGATGTAGACCGCCGTGATGACGATCGACGTGCAGGCGATGACGGTCACCACGCGGTGGAACGTGTCGGCGTTCATAAACGCGCCGTTGAAGATGGTCATTTCGGCCACGAAGCCGCTCAGGCCCGGCAGCCCGAGGTTGGCCAGACCCGCGATCACATACCCGACCGCGAGGAACGGCATCACCTTCATCAGCCCGCCCAGCTGGCGGATGTCCCGCGTGTGGGTGCGGCCGTAGATCATGCCGATCAGCGCGAAGAAGAGGGCCGTCATCAGGCCGTGGCTCAACATCTGGAGCACGGCGCCCGTACCGGCCGTGGTGTTCATCATCAAAACGGCGAACAGCACCAGTCCGCAGTGCGACACCGAGGAGTAGGCGTTGATGTACTTGAGGTCGGTCTGCACGCAGGCCGAGAAGGCGCCGTAGACGACGGAAATCGTTGTCAGGATGATAAATACCCAGCTCAATTCATGCGCCGCTTCGGGTAAAAGATACATAGCAACCCGGAAACAGCCGTATCCGCCCAGCTTCATCAGCACCCCGGCGTGGAGCATCGACACGGCCGTCGGGGCCGAGGCGTGGCCGTCGGGGCTCCACGTATGGAACGGGAACAGCGCGCCCAGCACGCCGAAACCCACGAACACCAGCGGGAACCAGATGCGCTGCTGGGCAACGGGAATGTTGTTCAGCGCGGCGATCTCCTGAATGTTCATCGTCGTGGCGCCCGCACCGAAGTAGATGCCCAGAATGCCGATCAGCAGCAACGCCGAACCGCCCATGAGCATCAGCGTCAGCTTCATGGCGGCGTATTCCTTGCGCCCGCTGCCCCAGACGCCGATCAGCAGGTACATCGGGATCAGCGCCACCTCGTAGAACAGGAACATCGTGAAGAGGTCGACCGAAATGAAGAACCCGAACACCCCCACGCTCAACAGGCAGAACCAGAGGAAGTAGGCTTTGACGTCGGTCTTCATCTGCCACGAGGCGAACGTGCCCGTGAAGACGATGACGGCCGACAGCAGGAGCATTGCCACCGAAATGCCGTCGACGCCCACGGCGTAGTGGATGTTGAGCGGCGCATACCAGACGCGGCTTTCGGTGAAGAGCATCTGCGCCGTCTCGCCCGCGCCGCGCAGCCCGAGGTACTGCACCACGAGCACGACGGCCAGCGCCACGAGCAGCGAAGAGCCTGCGACCATCACCGTGTGAATCTGCCGCGTGGACTTCGAGAGCCACAGACCCAGCATCATCACGAGCGGAACGGCGGGAAACAGAGATAGTATATTCATAACTCGTTCGGATTAACAGATTAGAAGAATCAGGATCGTGAGGCCCAGCGCACCGCCGAGGAACCAGATGCAGTAACGCTGCACGCTGCCGCTCTGCATGTCGCGGATGAGCCAGGCGGCGCCGTTTGCACCCCAGGCGAGGAGATTCATAAAGCCGTCGACCACATGGCGGTCGAACCACGCAATGGGCGTCGAGATGCAGGCGAAAATCACCCGGTGGGTGATGAACTGGTAGACCTCGTCGATGTAGAACCGGCGATAGGCCGCGCGGTGCAGGCCGCTGAACGTCGCGGCCAGCCTGTCGGCCACGGGCTGCCGGTCGCGGGCGTACATCCACGTCGCCAGCGCGATGGCCGCAGCGGCGACGCAGAGGCTCACGGCGGCAACGCTCCGGTCGATATGGATGACATAGGGCGCGCCGTCGCTCGACACGAACTCCCCGAAGGGGATGAATCCCGCCACGCAGGTCACCGCCGCCAGAAACACCAGCGGCAGGGTCATCGTCAGCGGAGCCTCGTGCGGCTTGTGCGCCGCATGCAGTTCGCGATTCTCCGCGCCCCAGAAAATACCGTAATAGAGCCGGAACATGTAGAAGGCCGTAAGTCCCGCGATGGCGGTCATCACCCACCCCATGACGGGTGAGAAGGCGAAGCAGGCCGTCAGGATCTCGTCCTTCGAGAAGAAACCGCTCAAGGGCCAGATCCCCGCGATGGCGAGGCACGCCACGAGGAACGTCAAGTGGGTCAGCGGCATGTAGCGGCGCAGGCCGCCCATGGCCGACATCTCGTTGGAGTGCACGGCATGGATGATGCACCCCGCGCCGAGGAACAGCAGGGCCTTGAACATGGCGTGGGTGAAGAGCTGTCTCTTATACACATCTCCGAGCCCACGAGACGGAGCTACATCTCG
>ENA-OXEG01001251-OXEG01001251.1-human-gut-metagenome-genome-assembly--contig:-NODE-1251-length-12743-cov-47.643049_pt1 | contig 12743 bp, 9 predicted proteins | sample MGYA00249355_ERZ652243 | MGnify/ENA primary metagenome ERZ652243 (study PRJEB26925, sample SAMN05826944) | human gut metagenome | biome: ENVO:2100002; feature: ENVO:00000062; material: ENVO:00002003... | reverse complement strand
GAGATGTAGCTCCGTCTCGTGGGCTCGGAGATGTGTATAAGAGACAGCTCTAAATTCTATGACTAGCTTTTTTCGACAGTTATCACATAAGAATCGTTTAGCTACTTTAAACATAGCTTGCCCTATCTCGCCAGTTAAATATTGAAATTCTTCTCCTTGTGGGTGTATTCTTAGAGCAGAACATATGTGCATCGCTAAATGTCCTTTTTCATGATCAAAAGTATTTTGAAATTCTTCAGCAGATGTTGTTAATCCGATAACAACCACAGAACACCTATGTTTAAAATTTGAGTAAGTAATTCCTGTATTATATTGCCCACTTCTTAACAAATCTTCTGCTTTTACAAGCTCTGATCAACTACACCCGATTGATTCTAACTCTTCTAAAATTTCATCTGCATAATAAGTATCTACTGCATAATATACAGTTACATGCCAGTCTCAATCTTCTAAATAAATATTCTGTACTATCATACTAAATCATATCTTCTCACATTATTGGAGTGCCCTTTCCAATGCAATCTGCGTAAAATCGAGTCATTGGTAATCCATCATATCCATCAGGATCATCAATATAATCTTTTACATAAAGTAATAAACAACGTTCGTCTATAATTGATGATCCTAAATAATCAGATTTACCCATGTGATATACAAACATTACATCATATCCAACACAGTTATCAACTGTTATTCCATAGTTTTTAAACTGTTGTTTAATTTCTTCTTTTGGAGTAATTGAAATATGTTCTTTCTTTCCATCAGAATTAAGTTTTCACATGTTAGATATAGCTCACTCACAAAGTTTCTTATTAAAATGTCATCCATTTTGTGATAAATACTCTTCCATACCTGATGGCATTTTGTCTCTTATATCTAGTCTATTTCTATTCATAACTACCGACCTCCACGATAACTAGAACGATACGAAGATCTATAACCTGATCGTTCTCCCATCATTTCTTCCATAGCTTTGTCATATCCGTCCTCGTAGCCACATTCGTATGCCTCTTTTTCAATCTTCTCGATCTTCTCTGATCTATCACGCATACCCATTCGATAATCCATTTCTCTATCGCGGCCTTCTCTAATTTCTCAAACTCTCATATGTTATTCCTTATTTAGTTGTGATATTAGTTTCTTGTTCATAGACATTAACTCAGTAATACTTTTTGCCATTTCCCCCATCTGCGTTTTAAGAGAATTAATTTCCAATTGTTGCTGTTGCTTCTCTGCAAATTCAGGATTTAATTCTGACAAAATTTTATCACAGTTTGAGATCATTTCCTTATGAAAATCTATACTATTAATAATTGCAATACTTTTCTGCTTCAAAGAAGAAATTTCTGAATTCATAGCTTCTCTATTATCTGACAGAACAATATTACTATTATTAAAATCTGCAATATCTAAATTTGCTGGAATCTTTTGATATGTAATATCTTGATTATTAACTTTAACTACAATATCTACTACCATTTCCTGAGGCTGCCCAAACATCGGTTGTACAGGGTACTTTGGCATTGGGGTTGATACACTAACGACAGAGCCTGTTTCTAATACAGCTCTATCCTTGTGTAATATAAATACTTGGTTATTTGGTCTAAGTGATTGAAACATAATTAAGCAATTCCTGTTAATAAAACTAATTTATCTGACTCACGATCGTACATTGCTAAATAAATACCTGGTCCAGGCCAAGTAGCAGTAGTAACTGCAGTCGTTGTATTTGACTCATACACAGTTTGAGTTGAATTAGCTACTCCAGTTGTTACAAACTGAATATCTACCGCTGTTGTTGGTGCTGTAAATGTACTTGTTATTTTAACAAGTATGAGTCCAGAAAAATTCCCTCGTACAAACGGATGTCTATTAAATGAAAAAGTCGCTGCAGTAGTTGTAAGAGTAACTCCTGTATCTTCAATACAAGGAATACCTCCCTGATTTACAAATCGTAATATTGTATTAGCCATATTATTTTAATTTTTAGGCCCAAATACTACCATTATTCCAAAATCCACTGCCATAACCAAGTGCATTTAAACCAAATTGAGCTGCAACACAAGTTGGTACACCAACTACTGGAGAATATGGAACAGATACTGATTCGGGCAATTTACACTTAATACTATCTACTTCTCTTTGAAGTGCTACTAGAGCCGCATTCACAGGAGCAATAGTCTGAGTTTGGTAAGCTTGAATAGCACTTGTTTGATGTTCTTGACTTAGCTGATTAATTAAAGCAGATTTATCCTCACGAAGAGCATCAATTTTATTCTGCATCTCACGCATTTCTAGCTGACAGAACTTGTCATTAATTAATGTTGTCTGCTGATCTATTTTACTGCCAAGAATATTTGTTTGGTTCAAAGTAGCTAATTGGTTATCATAGCCCTGTTTTGTTATTGCTTCACGGACATCGCAGCAGCATGAAGCTAACTGAGAAGCAATCTGACAATTACCTGCTTGTATAGCATTAATAATCTGCTGACCACTCATACCAACTTGATTACCTACAGACTGAATCTGACTCTGAACAGAATTAATTGCAGTTTGTACTGCATTAATATCACAATTAAGTGTGCTAGCTAGCTGACTAATTGCATTTCCATTTCCATTAATAGCTTGTAACAACATCTCTCTACCATAATCATTATTAAGCTGATTTCCTAAGCCACCAGCACCATTATTACCTCATCCATTACCTCCTCAACCCATAAGGAAGAATAGGAAAATTACCCAAATGAATCAGCCTCCCTCGCCAAATCCATCATTATTACGGCCTTGCATTGCTAATAGAACGTTTGGATCTACTCCTCTTTGTGAAAGCATAGGACCTAAAAGGCCTAAAATACCATTACCTGCACCTTCACCAAACACATAAGTTTTTTCCTCTGCCATATTAAAAAATACTTAAATTGTTAAACATTTAATTTTTTGTTTCGTTGATCAACAATACAAAGAGATAATCACAATAACGTAAAACATAACGTTACTATACAAAATAAAAAATCCTCCTAAGTTTCTCAACTTAAGAGGATTACAACCAAAGAATAGTTAGCATCATGTTACTAATTATTTTCTTTAAATTTATCTAAATCTTTCTTATAAAAGAATAACTCTTTAAATCCTTGTTGTTTTCTTCCTTTTGGAATTTTGCCTGCACGAACATAATTATCAAAAGTAGCTCTGCTGATGTTTAAGTACTTACAAGCTTGATATTTACTACGCTTTTCATTCTTATTACTTATAAAGGACAAATAGTCAATAACTTCTTCACACTCCTTTGCACTTAAATTTGAATTGCCTGTGTCAATATCATTAATAATTTTCAACAATAATTCTTTAATAATAGATAACATATTAATTATTAGGGTTATATAGGGCACATGTAATTAATACCATTGGATTGTTTGAATCATCTTCAATCCTTTTTACAGTATAAACTTTTCTTTGAGTAGATGTACCTGCTAAATCACTAGCATTGTTTATAATATATATATTACTTCCTGAAAAACTAACTGTACAGTCTCCTCTGACAACTACTATGGCCTCAGATCTGGAGGCTGTTAGATTAGAGACATTGATTGTGTGAGCTGTTTCTGTAACCTCAATTCATGTTCCTGGATCACCTGCAGACAAACTAATACCTAATAATTTTTCATATCTATTATCTAGGGGAGAATTTAAATCAATATCTACTTCTGCAACAGTCGGATCATAAACTTCAGTAAGTTCTCCAGCAGAAATATGTAAAGACTTAAATACAGGAGTTTCAGTAAGGTCGTTATAAGATCCACTCTTAGCTACATCTGCTAGCCCATCTATTCCTGCAGCAGGTATTCTAATATCCCTACCAATAACTCCTAATCTGTAGGAGGTCATTTCTGAAGGTACAAATGCAATTCGATCATCACTATCTGCTTGATTTACTATTGGTACGTGATCATAACCTGATTTGTGGCCAATCAATAATTTTAAATCACCTCCATCATTTTCAACTGTGGTAGCTAAATAACTATCACCACTACTAACAGAAATTGTATGATTTTGAGAATTAATGGAAATAGGATCTCCAGAATCTCCGTTGATATCTATAGAATTAATATAGTCAAATTCTAATATGTGTTGAATTAACTCATCTACACTATTTGATAATTGACTAACATTAGTCTTAAGAGTTGATATATCAGATATTGGAATATTAGAAGCTGAAACAGATTTTGTACCTGCACCTATTACTAACATATTATTTGCTAAATCTCCAACTGCAACTACATCCCCTCCTCCAAGTTCTGCTATCTCATCTTTTGTAACATAGTTGCTTAATGTAGAAGTATCTACTTTAGAAGACAGTGCGTTGTTAATAACTTTATTCTGAACAGGATTCTCAGAAGTGCTGTTTAATTCTGAATCTACTGTTATTGGAGTTGGCATATCAGTAATTTGAGATACTGTATGAGTATGATTTAATCTGGCGAATGAGTCAGGATTATATCCAGAGTCTTTAATAACTTTTCCACTGTTATTATTAAAAGAAGCAAAATTATTATTAGTAGCTGAAGTAGGACCTGTAACATCCCCCATACCAGCCTGCGCAGAATCTGCAGGAATATATCCTAAAATATCTGTAATATCTGTTGAGGTTACATTTAAATCAGTTAGTGTCTTAGGAACATCTGATAACTTTGCTAAATTTCCAATTAGTACCCCTGAGTCTTTAATAACTTTACCTTCTCCATTAGAAGTAATCACTCTATCTGCTGTTGAAAATTCAGTAGCTGCCGTTACATCTCCATAACCACTTTCACTAAGTCTCTCTTCTACTTCCTCTTTTGTATATACTGAAATACTTTTAGAAGCTACTAATTTATGCTTATTAATAGAATCAACTGCTAATTCTGTAATTACATTGCCACTGCCGCTTAATACTATATCAACATCAGGAATACTAGGAATATCTTCCCTAACATTTTGAATCTGAGAATCAACTTGATCCTTTGTATAATAGTTAGTCAAATCAATAGAGGTATCCCCAATTTTTTCTCAGTTGTTTTCAATATAAATATATTCATCATGAACATCTGTCCCTGATCCTTTCTTTTTGACTAAGTATATGATATTACTCTTAATATCACTAGATGGTAATACATCAACTACTAAGAATTGTATATTAGCTAAATTATCAATTATACCCTTTAAAATTTTACCTTGTTTCGCGGATAGTGATTTATTAACATCGTCTGATAATAAATTATCAACTATAGAGCTCTTGATCTGATTACTTATTTCAACATCGATAATATTTTCAATAGATCCTGATAAACTAGCCTCTAAGTTATCAATAGCATCTTTCACTCCTCCAGAAGTTACTAAGTTATTACTTCCTTTAGTAGGAGTGTTGTCTATAGTTTCTAATTTATTAACAACTTCAGGAATTTGAAGAAGAGTATTGTTATACTCTTCTTCTGATCCTTCATATCCATGTTCTACTGCAATATCATATGCGTCTTTTCCATTTTTTCCAGGAGCCCCAACTGTTCCAGGGAAAATAACTCATTTATTTTTATTTTTATCAAAATATTTTACACTCATAACTAATTATATTAAGAAGCTTTATATACAGCACAGTTTACAGCAACTAGAGTTGGTGTTATTTTTGAAAAAACATAAACTCTATATGTTCCTGCATCTCCAGTTAACGGAATATCTTTTTGCACTTTTAACATTGAGTTTGAACTAAAAGTAACAGGATATGCGCTTTCAACTACTACTACAGCTGTTTCAATTGTCTCTTTACTATTTACAGATGGCACACTGTTTCAGTCTGATGTATCTAAAGATAGAGTAATGCTCGTTGCTCATAGTGAACCAGTGTTATGATAATAACATATACCTTTTTTAACAGAAATTGATGAATCACTCCCATATGCTTGCATAGTTAGGTTAGTTTGTCTATCTCTAGGAATAGTTATTTGTTCAGTCTTAGAGCCATTATATTTTATATTACTAGTTCCTACATTTATAGTTAAAGCATTTTTAACCTGCGATGCGGTGGCTGCATTACCACTAAATTCTCCATCTTGAATATATATATCCTCACCATACCCGAAATATACAATGTTATTATCAGGAGCTATATATACATTAGTATCTGAAACTATACCTAATCCATTATATCCAAACTCCTGTACATCTATAATACCTATAGAAACCTCATCTTTACTTCCAACAAATACACCATTATTAAAGTACTTTACTCCGCTAATTTCTTGATCCTCCGTAGTTATAACACCAGAATTACTTTTACTAGCAGCAGGAATTGCTCCAAAAGATACAGCACTCATTCCAGTGCCCGTCAGTGAACCTGTTGGACCTTTACTTGTTCCATTTGTCCATGTAAAGGTTGTTGGATAATAGTTTGTATTTGTATCTGTTCAAGGCACATTTACATAAGCTTTACCATTACTATCTAATTGTACTGCATAATTTTTACCAGTTGCTGAATACCCTATTTTTATTCCGCCATAAGAGCTTGAGGATGCAGTGGGAATACTCTTTAAATATCCTGCGGAAGCATGATTTCCTCAACCATAAGCTGTATTAAGATTACTTTTATCAGTAGCAGTCATTACTCCTGCTGTAGTTGTTGTTGCAGCAGGAATAGTTACACCAGATGATTCTAAACTTGCTGCACCAAAAGCACTTGCACTCGTAGCTGTGGATCTTCCTATTTGCTTTAACTTAATTTTTACTGTACTTGTAGTAGTAGTTGCATTTGCATCTGCCCCTGTAATTAAGTACTGTCCAAGTGAAGTAATTACAGAACCTTGACTACTAATATTAGTACTTAATCCTGATATATTATTAGTTACCCATTCTTGTGTTGCTATTATTTTACCTCGTATATAAGCGTTTCCGTCATCTCTAATTGATAGTTTATAGCTATTAGATTGATCAGATTTTCTATGTAACATAAAGGTCTCAATGTAACCAGTAGTTTCATTAGTAGTTCCAAATGAAGAAACATATATTCCTTTATTCTTCAATACTAAATAAACACCATCAGTGCTATTATTAGTATTATCAATATATATTGGGTTAGGATGGGGTGCTGCAAATGTTGTAGACTCGTTAAAATTCCCATGAAGAGTAGTAGCATATATATCCTTAAATTTCTTACCGCGTTCTCCAATATTTGAGACTCCATTATTTACTGGATTAATATGACCACTGATACTCAAACTACCAGAAATTGTACCTCCTGTTAATGGCAGATATCCTAAACTATCTAAGGATGCTCATTTAGGAGCATTACTACCATTAGATACAAGAATTTGCCCACTGGTACCACCAGAAGTAGGAGCGTAAAGTCTAACCTCAACACTATCTGACGAATAAAAGTTATTTATAGTACCGTTTACAACTAGCTGTTTAGTTTTAAGATCTTTTAAAGATCCATCTCCCATTGTTACATTAGTACTAGTACCTCCATTACTAATAAATTTTCAAGCTGATACGCTTCCTGGAAAAGAAGAGTTTTGAGCATTATCTCAAGAATAAAGTTGACCGACTTTAGACATACTGTTAGGCATTGTTCAGCCAAAAGTACCATATCCAGAAATTCTATATATGGTTAATTGCCCGCCATATTTTTCACTAATACTTTTAGTTGAAAATGTAAACCTTAGCTTTGAATATTGAGAGGATGTGCTAGGTGAATAGTTATAATATATAGAGGACGTCAAAGCTCTAAAATTAGGTCCAGATCATCCCTGTAAACTAGCATCCTGAGATATTATATCTCAAGATTCAGAACTAGGATTATATGCTTCAATGAAGCAATTATAACCAGAACCATTAGTAGACATATATATATATATCCAATCAATGGTACAATATCTATCACTATTAGTTATAGTAAGTCTATATTGAGTAGTTACGCTAACATCGTCAGTATTTATTAATTGTAGACCATATTTATTATCTTGTGAAGTAAATAAATTTATAAGTCTACTACTCCCCTGAGGATCTTCAGTTCACGATTCTCCGTTGTTTTTACTTATTTCTCCATATAAATCAGTACTTTTTATAAACGCTAATTTATCAGAACGATACTCTCCAATATATGAAGTAATTCCATATGGTACAGTATTAGAAGTTGCAGTGTCAACAGTAGGCCCTCCTACACTAGTTATAGGTACTTTTCCCCATGCAGGAGCTGATCCTCCATTTGAAATTAATACTTGTCCTGCTGTTCCAGGAGTTGATGGTCCATACAAGAATTTAGAAGACCCATTTGAACATAATACCCTGTGTCCATGATTTTCCGAAGTTTTAAAACCTTTTGCTGTTATGTATGTAAGATTACTGGCCCCATCCTTAAATTGGTATTCTGTTATAGTATTGTTAGTATTTTGCTCCCCAGCAGAGTTTTTATGATTAATTACTAGCCTTCCTCCTTTAAATGTCTGTGGTATATAGTTAAATTCATCTGACGCTACTATATTCATATCTAGGAAAGTTAATTTCCTAAATGTTGGTACCCCAGATGTGCCACTTGGAGCTGCTCACACTGTATTAGCAGTTTGTGGACTTAAAGACGATCCTAATTCTACATTTCCCGTAAGTATACTGCCAGAATTAGTGAATATAGAACTTGGCAGTACTAACTTAACTGAGTTAACTAAATCAGGTTTACCTGTCACTCCTGACCAAGGCACACTAGATGCTGCTCCCACTGTATAAATAGAGTAGCCGTCTTCACTATTTAACTTAGAAGAATCAATAACAAAATACATGTGACCTGTATCTTTCTCTTTAACAGTATCGCCTTCTTGTACTTGTTCAGTGGTTAAAGCTAGTCTTGCTGCTTTATTTGCAACTATTACTAAACGCTCCAGTGCTCCTTTAGGCAATCTTTCAATATCAATAACTCCCGAGGTAATTTTACCAGCATCTATACCATTAGCAACCCCTATATCTACAATATGTCCTTTCTCATCCTTAGTAATAGAATTTATAATAGTTCCAGATGTAGCACTCCCTCCAACAGGAGTGTAGTGATTTGCAGCACTAGTAACCTTGCTATCTGGTGTGTCTATATTACCTGATCCTAGGATACTTTCACCATTAATAGTTTTAATATTAGTTCCAGAAACTAACTCTTCTTGTAATTCTTCATTATCAGTTTCTACCACAACTGGCTGATTTTCTATAATATACGCCATTATAGTTATGTTATTAGCTCCTGATAAATATGTTGCATAAGCAACAAAGCCTCTCTGAGATTCCGAAGAGGTATACTGTCAATAATTAGAGGTTAACGTCATTTCAGCAGTTTTAATTCTAATTAAAACTGCTCTATCATTTGCTGCAGCTTCTACAACTCTATTAAAATCTGTCTCATTTGGTGTTTTATTGTTTTCTACTGTAATAGAGGGAACATCACCTACATTAATATTACCTTCCCCTAATAAAGAAAGATTGTTAATTGTTCTGATTGATTCGCTACTAATAAGAGTGTCCTGTTTGGTATTATCTGAAGGGTGCACATGGTCTTCACGTGCATATTTATTAGATGATCCTACAGCAGCTGTGCCATCCATTTTAGGAGCCACAGTAGCAGGATCTGGAATTTCAGAGTCATTAGCAAGATTAATTATAGCTCCTGCTGTAAATTTTTTTGTATCTGTACTATATATATATTCCCTAATAGAATCTTTATAGAATATATACCATATCTTATCATTAATTGTACCTAATATACCATGAACAGTAGTCCCAGAAGATATGTCAAATATATCCCCGACCTTACCATTATTATAAGCTAATGTTGCATAATCAGAGCTGCCTGTTAGACTTGAAATAGCCCATCTATTACTAGCCTTATAAAAATTTCCATGAGTATAAATTTCTTTTGAATCTTGTATAAATGTGGTACAATTATAAAGCTCATCTTTATGTTCTTCTAAATAAGAATTAAATGTCGCTTTAGTTTTACAATAAATAAATTTATTTTTATTTGCCATATTATTTTAATATAGATGGGGGGGGGAGAGGAAGAAGAAGAAAAATTCTTCTCTTCCCCACCTTATTATTTTATCCTAATTCTTCCCAAACAAACATATTATCAATATATTGTTTTACATCATAAGATTCTGCAAGCCCTTTAGATTCTGTAGCTGCCGATTCAATACTTTGTACCTTTAAATTTCCAGTAATAGCTTGTGAATTTTCTACTTTACTATTTATACTTAGTGTAAGATATGTAGAACTAGAGGAAGCTGTTATACTTTGAAGAGCTGAATCTGCCTTTTCTCCTTGTGTAGAACTGGCCACTCCTACAGGTGTAGCCTGCAGTTCATTATCACTCATTATAAGATTAACTGCAGGAGTAGAACCATCATTTCCTCCTTTTACTGTGATTGCTCCTGTTTTCCCGCCAAAAGATTGTACTCCAGCATCTGCAGCATCGGTAATCTTGTCATTAAAGTTAGATAAAACCTCTTCAATCGATGTCCCTGCAACATTATCTCCAATTTTATCCTCAATGTTAATATGAGTAGCATTAATTGTACAAGCTCCTCCAACAAAAGATTGACCATTAACAGTAGCCGTGTTATCTAATTTTGTAGATACAGTTGTTTCTAAAGTTCCAATTTTGGAAGCATTAGTATCAATCAAAGCTAATTTTTCGGATGTAATTAATGAACTACCTTCAACTTTATCTACCTTTTGGTCTATATTAGTTTTTAAGTCATTAACATCTTTAACTAACCCACTCGAAACATTTCCAACAGTTGTTTCTAATGTTGCTACTTTCCCTTCAACTGTTGTTACCCTTCCAGAAACGGGTGTTACTAAATCTGTATTGATTTGTCCTTTTAAGTCATTATACTTGATAGAAATAACTCCAGCATCAACACTAATATAAGTACTTCCTGTATAAACATCCGTTAATGATTTAACAGGGATATATACTGGAGTTCCCTGATTTGCAATTGTCAGCTCTAAATAAAGATCTCCAATAACTGCACCTTCATATGGAATATTTTCTTCCTCTACTTCTTTAACTTCACCTTTTGTAACTACTAAGTCTTTAGGAATATCAATAGAAACTCCTACTTTTGCTCCGTTCTTACGAAGTTCGTAGCTCTTTAAATATCCTTCTGCTGGCGAGTCTGCAGCAGCAATAGTATACTCAGCTGCTTCTGGAATAACTGCTTTTAAACCATCGGGACCAACTTCAAGTCCAGATCCTGCTGGATCAATTTTAATTGAAATTGTTTTTCCGTCTGCATTTAAATCAATACCGTTTCCAGCAATGATTTTATCCTGTTTGCTAGTTTTTAAACCTTCAACATCAGCAGTTAATTCGGCTAAATCAGCAGAGACATCGCCTCCAACAGCTACTCATGATTCTGGATTAGTTACATCATCACGATTTTTAAGTACATATAATGTTGATGACTCAGTAACAGCTACAACTAATCCGTTATAAAGACCTACACCATTCCAAGTTTCTTGTGTAGTAAGATCACTTAATGTGCCAACAACAAGTCTAGAATCAATAGGCTCCTGGCCAGTTATATTAAAACCTGCGCCTAAACTAAATGTATTTGTACCTCTTGCCATAATTATGCACTTAACTTTTTACTTAATGTGAACCGATATTTAATAGCATCATTTTTATTGTCTCCTTGTCGAGTTCATAATTTATATTGAACTTCTGTGCCATTAATACTTCTTTTTTCTTCTTCAGCTTCAAATTTTGATTGTCCCCCATAAGTTTCATATTTATTACTCATCGTATTATATGCTTCTACCTTAGTAATAGTAAAACTATCTGGAATAGCTACCATAATAAATTGCCCCGCAGCTAACTCACTATTAAAACTAACTTCAAATGAAGGTCCTTCAGTAAGAGTTAGTTTGGTACTTGCCTGAGCAGTTAAAGTCACAGCATTATTTGTAAATACTGGATAAACACCTGTTGCTGTAGTACGACTAGAATTAGTTGCAGAACCAGCAGTAAAAGTAGCATCTGCTCCTGTATATTCATGATTTAAATTAGTAATAGGTTTATTAGTTGGAGCAGTGTAGTTACCAGTTGCAGTATATGTAACGGTGTTTTGGCCAAGTGCTATCTTTGCCGAAGTAAATTGAGCAATAACTTCACCAGCTTCAGGAGTATATCCAGTAAATCCAGCCTGCGCACTTGGAGTGATAGTTTTTTCTGATCAATTTACTCCTTCTACAGAGGGCTGTGCAGGACTTGTCCAACCGTTATTATTAAACTTACCATTGTTGGTAGACATACTAACTGCTGGTATAGTAACTGTTGAGTATATTTCCTTCAATCCCATACTCGAAGGTCCTGAAATTGAAATAGAAGGTTTAGTAGCTGCACCAGGATTTAACTCCTTGCTTAATAACATCACCAGAAACTCTTGCAAACTAGTTCCTACTGGAATTGTTTTACCATTCTGAATTCCTGCTCCTAAAGCACCACTTAAACCAGCAACAGTAATTTCTTCCGTAGTAACAAGTTTATCTGCTTCTGTAGTACCAAGAATTTTTTTGCCTTTATAAAAGGATCCAAGTTTAGAATTTACTGTTTCAGAAGTAGATTCCTCTTTAATACCTTTATTAATAGCAACTAGGTCTTCTTCTTGTATAGATCCTGTTAATTCCTGTCTCTTATACACATCTCCGAGCCCACGAGACGGAGCTACATCTCG
>ENA-OXEG01001245-OXEG01001245.1-human-gut-metagenome-genome-assembly--contig:-NODE-1245-length-12815-cov-8.002743_pt1 | contig 12815 bp, 9 predicted proteins | sample MGYA00249355_ERZ652243 | MGnify/ENA primary metagenome ERZ652243 (study PRJEB26925, sample SAMN05826944) | human gut metagenome | biome: ENVO:2100002; feature: ENVO:00000062; material: ENVO:00002003... | reverse complement strand
AGATCTACACCTATTAAGTCGTCGGCTGCGTCAGATGTGTATAAGAGACAGGAATCAGATAGGGCTCATGGGCGGTTGCGCCCCAACTGTCGTCTCCACCGACACCCATCATGCGGTAATCAATGAACAAATCGACCATCTTTTCCGGCAGAGGGTCGGTGAGGTGGCGGTGATGGGTCTTTTCGGTACGCGGAGCGCCGTTGTCAATCGTATCGCCGCTGTCCATACTTTCCAGGGGATAGTTGGAGGCGTTCAGCTCAAAGGTGCGGTCGGCGATGAGCAGCAAACCACGTTGCGTCTTATCGGTAAGGGCGCACCAATAGATGTCCGTGCGATGGTTGTTCTCCTGTGGGCGGACATACGGCTCGTACATATCCTTGACCGGGATGGCGTACTCTCCGATGAACTGGGAGGTACGGCGGTCTCGGTAATTCTCTTTCGGACCGCGACCGTAGTAGGTCAAGTCTGTAAAGCTTTCCGGCAACTGCATCCGCAGGCCCACACGCGGTATCATCGGAGCTTGGTCTCCTTCGGCCATGAAGCGGTTGTCTACCTTGATGACTCCGCTGGCATATATCTTATAGGTGATGTTCCAACGGGCCTCTGTCTGCGGAAAACGGTAGGTCACCTTTACTGTCGTGGCATTGCTGCCCGGAGTCACTTGGAAGCTTTCGGCTTTCGGTTCCTGATAGCTTGCCTCTTTCCAGGCTTTGAGGCGGACGGGGAGGTTGGCTCCATAGTCGTTGTCCGTCGGTGCACGCCAGAAGAAGGGACGGGGACCTTGACCGTTCAGTATGTACTCGTGCTTCTTGTATAAATAGGAGGTGAGCAGACCGCTTTGCTTGTCGAAGGTGGCTTTGAAGTCGGGACCGGAGAACGCCACCAAATTTCCTTCTTCCTTAGAAGTGGCGGGCTTCTGTGCCGTAGCCTCTTTCTTGTAGAAGGTATGGACGTAGGTCTGTTCGTGTGCAATGACCGTGCCGGCCGGGAGGAAAGGTTCTGCCGTCTTGATGGCTGCATAGAACTCGATGCGTACATCTCCCGTTGTCTGTTTCTCTTTGGGTATGCCGTTCAGAAAGCCGGTGGTTACCGTCTTGCCCGGTGCAGCATGGATATTTTCAATCTTGCCACGGTAGACTTCCTTTCCATGGTCGCGGATGATGTAGTAGAAGTCGTACTTGTCGAGATTGGTGAAGGAGAAATCATTGCGGATTTTCACGGTGGAAGTCTGCTTGTCGAAATCAAGGAACTTGATGTTCTGGTAGACTTTACCCATCTCTTCTGTCTGCGGCTTGACACTGCGGTCGGGATATACCACGCCGTTGATGCAGAAATTACCGTCAGAGGGAGTGCCGTTCTCGCCATAGTCGCCGCCATAGGCCCAGTATTTGCGCCCGTCGTCTGTCTTGGCGGCAAAGCCCTGGTCTACCCAATCCCAGACACAGCCACCCTGGAGGATGGGATATTTTTCGATGATGTCCCAATACTCCTGGAAGTTGCCGAGGCTGTTGCCCATGGCATGGGCATACTCGCAAAGAATGAGGGGACGCGTCATCTCCTTGTTCCGGGCATACTTCTCCAGATAGGAAGGGGAAGCGTACATCGGGCAGTAGATGTCCGTATTCCATTCCAACAGTGCGCGTTCATACTGGATGGGACGGCTGTCGAGCGTCTTCAAGGTGTTGTAGGTAACGTAGAAATTCAATCCGTTTCCGGCTTCGTTGCCCAGCGACCAGATGATGACTGACGGATGGTTCTTGTCCCGTTCGTACATATTCATGGTACGGTCGAGGTGGGCATTCATGAAGAGCGGATTGTTTCCCAGCGTGCCGCCTACACGCAGGTCGTAACCCATGCCGTGGCTTTCTATATTGGCTTCGTCGATGACGTAGATACCATATTCGTCACAGAGTTCGTAGAAACGTTCCTGCTGGGGATAGTGACAGGTGCGGACGGTATTGACATTGTATCTCTTCCAAAGCTCGAAATCTTTCTTCATCAGTTCTTCGGAGACATAGTGACCGGTATTCTCGTTGTGTTCGTGATAGTTCACGCCTTTCACGAGGATAGGTTGTCCGTTTACCAACAGTTGCTTGTCCTTGATTTCCACTGTACGGAAACCTACTTTGCAGCTTGTCGCTTCAATCACATCCCCGTTAGGTCGCTTCAAGCTGACGACGAGGGTATAGAGGTTGGGCGTTTCGGCTGTCCATTGTAGGGGTTCCTGGATGGTCTTCTTGGTGAATTCCACTTCCGTTTGGTCACCGCTGACCTGAGTAGAGGACTGGGCTATCTGCTGGTCGTTCTTGTCCAGCAGGCGGTAACCAACGACAAATGGGGAATTTTGTCCGCTTTCATTGGTAAACTGCACCTTTACCTTGAGGATACCGTTCCGGTAGTTCTCATCCAAAGGAGACTCCACCTTGAAGTCCGTGAGATGGATTTGAGGCTGGGCATATAAGTAAATGTCCCGTTCGATACCACTGATGCGCCAGAAGTCCTGGCATTCCAGATAGTTGGCATCGGAAAAGCGGTGTATCTGAATGGCAATGACATTCTTCCCTTTCTTGGCAATGGTGCTGACGTTGAAACGCGCCGGAGTCTTTGCATCTTTACTCATGCCTACAAACTTGCCGTTGAGGTAGTAGAAGGCTGCCCCGCGTACGCCGTCGGCACTCAGGAAAATTTCCTTATCGTCCCAGTCTCCCGGAAGAGTGAACTCGCGGCGGTAGGTGCCGGTGGGATTCCATTCTTGGGGAACGTATGGAGGATTGGGCTTGTCCCAATAAGGAGGATAGCCCGAAGAACAGAATTCATAAGGCTGGTTCACATAGATGGGCGTACCGAATCCCTGCAACTCCCAGTTTCCGGGTACATTGATGTCCGGCCAGCGGCTGGCGTCCACACGGTCCATCATGAAGTCCGTGGGGCGGTCGGCGAAGGTTTCCACATAATGGAATTTCCATTTCCCGTTAAGGGACAAGCGGAAGGTTCCGTTTTGGCGGTCATTGATGACGGCATCAGCCTCCGTGACGTAGGAGGTGAACGTGCTGCGGGCAGGCTCCCGGTTGATGCTTGTCAGCTTGGGGTTGGTAATCTCTTCGTAGCGATTGTTCTCCTGAGCAGTCAGGGCAAAGGGAAACGCTGCGAGGCAAGTGAGTAAAAAATACTTTTTATTCATAATTGCTTTTATTTCTTTGTGGTAGGTTCAGAGACCGGGAATACGAGCCCTTCACGCAACCACTTCTCCAGTTCTTCCGTCCATTGACGCTTGTAGGTGAAGTTGTCCCGGAATCCCCAGCCATGTCCGCCGGTAGGGTAGGCATGCAGGCTGGCAGGCACTTTGTGGTCACGCAAGGCGAGGAAATAGCCAATGCCGTTGATGGGTGGCACTGCGTCGTCGTCCGAAGAAAGCATGATAAAAGCCTGCGGAGTGCGTGGGGATACTTGTCTTTCGAGGGAGTATTTTTGTTCCAGCTCCTGAGATGGATTTTCTCCGATAAGGTTCTTACGGGAACCTCCATGGGTAACGCCTTTCTGCATAGAAATCACCGGATAGAACAAGATCTGGAAGTCGGGACGGGTCTTGTCACTGCTGTATAGTGTGGCAAGCGAAGCTGCCAGATGGCCGCCGGCAGAAGCGCCCATGATGCCTACACGCTGAGGATTGACACCCCATTCGGCGGCATGTTCGCGTACCATGCGGATGGCTTGTTCGGCATCGGAAAGGGGCACTTCATGGTGCCCGTTGGGCATACGGTATTTCAGTACTGCATAGGTGATGCCTTGTGTGTTGAACCAGGGAGCCATGTCGTGTCCCTCGTGCTTCATGGCCAGCCCCCCGTAGCCGCCTCCCGGACACATGATGATGGCCATGCCGTTGGGGTGGGAGGCAGGGTACACCGTAAGGGTAGGGGTGGTGACATCGGACACCCATTCGTTGTTATGGTTCTGTCCGGAATTGGTCAGTTCGTTGTTATTGGGGGCACCGTTGGGCCATAGGGGCAGCTCAACGGGCTTTTGTGCAGATAACATGGTCGCTGCAAATAGAAAAGATAAAAGTAGAATCTTTTTCATGTTCTTGGTATTTAAAAGTTATTTGGTTTTCATGGAAGCTTTGATGAGGTAGAATATCAGAATGGCATAAGCACCCAGCGCCAGCACTTCGGACCAGGTGTTCTGCAACCATGCATCGTTTACGAGGTTGATTCCTCCGAAACGCATGGCAGCACTTGCCACACCCATCAATGCACCGCCGGCAATGAAACCGGAGGCAAGCAGGGTACCTTTCTCCCCGCGTTCGGCATTGAGAGCGGCATCCTTGCTGCGGCTGGTCACGTACCAGTTGATGGCACCGCCCACTACCAACGGAACATTCAGTTCCAATGGGATGAACATACCCAATGCAAATGCCAGTGCGGGAATCTTGCAGAAATTGAGGATGATGGCCAGCACTGCACCGATACCGTAGAGCGGCCAGGGCGCACCCACACCGTTCATCAACGGTTCGATAACGGCCGCCATGGCATTGGCTTGCGGAGCGGCCAGCTGTCCGCTGGTGAAACCGTATGTCTTGTTTAGGATAATCATTACACCACCTACGGTAGCGGCAGAAACGATGGTTCCGAGGAACTTCCAGGTCTCCTGCTTGGCAGGCGTGCTACCCAGCCAGTAACCGATTTTCAAGTCTGTGATGAAGCCTCCCGCCATGGACAGTGCCGTACATACAACACCGCCCATCACCAGTGCCGCAACCATCCCTTCGGGACCTTTCAGCCCTACGGCTACCATGACTACGGATGCCAGGATTAATGTCATCAGCGTCATTCCGGATACGGGGTTTGTGCCCACAATCGCAATGGCATTGGCTGCCACGGTGGTGAACAGGAAAGCGATACCTGCAACAAGCAGGATAGCTACAATGGTATGTGTCAAGTTGCCCTGCATCACATCGAAGTAGAAGAAGAGAACAACCAGCAGCAGCGTGATGATGGAACCGATGGCGATAATCTTCATGGAGATGTCCCGCTGTGTGCGTTTCACACTGGCTTCCACGTTGGACTTACCTCCCATTTCCTTGGCAGCCAGTCCTACGGCACTCTTGATGATGCCCCAAGACTTGATAATGCCGATGATACCTGCCATGGCAATGCCACCGATACCGATGCTCTTGGCATAGTATTTGAAGATTTCTTCCGGAGCCATAGCGCCTATGGTTGCCGTGATTTCGGGGTTCCATTGGTTCAGTACGGAATCTCCCCAAATCATGGACATACCGGGGATGATAATCCACCATACGGCCAGTGAGCCGGCACAGATGATGGACGCGTATTTCAGTCCCACAATATAACCCAGACCGAGCACGGCAGCACCCGTATTAACCTTGAATACCAGCTTGGCTTTCTCGGCCAGCATTTCGCCGAAGCCGCATACGCGGGTAGTGAAATTCTCGTTCCACCAGCCGAAGGTTGCCACGATGAAGTCGTATAGACCTCCGATAATACCAGCCATGAGTAATGGTTTTGCCTGGCTTCCGCCCTTTTCACCGGAGACGAGCACTTGTGTGGTGGCTGTCGCCTCGGGGAAGGGATACTTGCCGTGCATGTCGCTCACGAAATATTTGCGGAAGGGGATAAGGAAGAGAATACCCAGCACACCTCCCAGCAGGGAACTGATAAAGACTTGTGCAAAGGTGACGGTGATTTCTTTCGGATAGGTCTCTTGGAGAATATAGAGTGCCGGAAGGGTGAAGATGGCACCTGCCACGATGACGCCCGAGCTGGCACCGATAGACTGGATAATAACGTTTTCGCCCAATGCGTTTTTGCGTTTGGCGGCACCCGATACGCCGACGGCAATGATGGCGATGGGGATGGCGGCTTCGAATACTTGTCCCACCTTCAGCCCCAGATAGGCGGCTGCGGCCGAAAAGAGGATGGCCATCAGAATACCCCATGTCACCGACCAGGCATTTACTTCTGAATACTTCTTATCCGGGCTCATCAGAGGGTTGTACACTTCTCCCGGTTTCAATTCACGGAACGCATTTTCCGGTAGTCCGGTAATAGGTTCTTCTTCTTGTTTCATAGGTTTTGTAGTTTTATGTTTTTCTTTAATAGACTTCAAAGATAGTGCAAACCGAATGCAGGATAAAATGAGCAAGCTCATTATTATTCTGCTGAGGTGCAGCCTATCTTCGCATTTTAGGCAAAGAAAGCAAAAAAAAAGGAGATTTAAAAAAATCTCCTTAATTCTGTATGGTAAAATGCTTATTTGGCATCTTTAGCGGTCATGTCCCCTTCGATAAATAATCGCATGATTTCCGTTTTGGCATTGGTGCGCAGGGTAATGGATTTCTTGAAGTGTCCGGGGTATCTTCCGGTTCCATTATAAGTTACTTTCACTGTTCCAGTCTTTCCCGGTGCTATCGGTTCTTGTGAATATTCGGGAACGGTACATCCGCAGGAAGCTACAGCTTGATGGATGACAAGCGGAGCATCGCCTACGTTCGTAAACTTAAAGGTGTAGCTGACCACCGGACTGTTTTCGGAGAATGTGCCGAAGTTGTGGGTGGTCTGTTCGAATTTGATGTCTGCCTTTCCTTGTGCATAGGCATAACCGATGCTCATAACCAGCAGCATCATATAAAAAACGACTTTCTTCATGTTCTTATCTTTTTTATATTTCAACGGCGCAAAGGTAACCCATTTTCATTAAAATAATGCCTATGGCGTGCGAAATTGTATTAAATCGGGCTCAAAAGGTCTCTGTACGAATGATAAGCAGGGAAAAATAGGGGAAGCGGATGGTCGCTATCCGCTTGCTGTCATTGATATACTTCTCTTCCGGAGTGCCTACATTCTCAAAATAGTGATACCGGTATTCGGGATGCAGGCGGATGCAGCGGTGAATCTCATCGGTGCATCTGGACAGCTTCATGATGACAACCGCACTGTTTTCGCTTGTCAGTTTCTCTATCTCTTCTGTCGTAGTAATGCCGGGTATCACCGTCAGCCGCTCTTCCTGGCTGGCCACATGGAGCCCGCCCAGTGCGCCGGCGGCAATGAAGGCGGGGATACCGGGGATGTGTTTCACGGGGATGCCGTCTGCCTGCAGTTTGTCATATACATAATGTATGGAAGAGTAGAATCCGGCATCTCCTTCGGCAACGATACAGACCTTCTTTCCTTGTTGCCGGAGGGTGGAGCTCTCCATATAGACCTCGTCGTAGGCGCTCAGGGCTTTTTCGCGCTGTTTGCTCATGGGGAGTGGAAAGCGGTGCACCGTGTTTTCCGGAATGTCGAGTTGCAATAGGATGTCGGCTGCGCGTGAAACTCTGTTTCCATCTTTGGCCAGTGTCTCGGGACAGAATATACAGTCGGCTGTCTGCAGGGCTTTCAAGCCTTTTACGGTAATCAGTTCCGGTTCGCCGGGACCGAGAGATACAAATATGACGGGGAACATTTGCATGAAGACATTAAAGGTTAAAAATTAAAGAACAGCAAAACGGCTACAAAAGTGGGGAAATAATCAGTAGCAAACAAGATATTCGCTATCTTTGTTATTTACTAAAACAATCTGTTTTTTATGGATTATCAACTGAACACCCGCTTGAATGGCAACATAGCCATGACTTCCAGCTACCATGAGCGTGCGTCGCTGCAACGTGACAAGACTCTGTATAAATTCATTTGGGTACAGAGCGGTACGCTGACTCTGGAAATAGACCATATCCCCATGCGCCTGGAAAAGGATGAAATCGTGACCTTGACCCCGTTGCATCACCTGGAGGTAAAAGAGGTGGACGGTGAATACCTGACGTTTGTATTCAACAGCAATTTTTATTGCATCTATGGACATGACAACGAGGTCTCTTGCAATGGATTCCTTTTTTATGGCTCTTCCAAGGTGATGAAACTGGCACTTTCTGCCGGGCAGTCTTCCAACTTGCATGACATAGTCCGCATTTTCCGGCAGGAATCGGTCATCCATGACAACCTGCAGGAGGAGATGCTGCGCATTGTCTTGAAACGTTTCATCATTACCTGCACACGCATTGCGCGCCAGCTTTTCGGGGTGGGGCAGGAGAAGGAAAAGACGTTTGACATCATCCGGCAGTATTATGTGCTGGTGGACCGGCACTTCAAGGAGAAGAAGCAGGTGCAGGATTATGCCGATATTCTTTGCCGTTCTCCCAAGACACTTTCCAATCTGTTCTCGACCTGCGGGTTGCCTTCCCCTTTACGGGTGATTCATGACCGCATTGAGGCAGAAGCCATGAGATTGCTGCTGTATACCCACAAAAGCGCTAAGGAAATCAGCTCCATTCTGGGCTTCGAAGACTTGTCCGCGTTCAGCCGTTTTTTCAAGAAAATGACCGGCGAGAGTGTCTCGGACTACCGGAAAAGAGTGAAACGGGAAGAATTGCCAACTGTTGCGGAATAATTGCCATTTCGTACGTGGTGGAAAACAAGGAACTTTGCAAAAACAAAAATCAAGTCATATTACTGAAACCATTTAAAAAGTAGAACAAAGATGAAAACGAAATTGCAAAACTTGTTTATGGCTGCGTTGACGCTGGCCGCTTCCACTCAAAAGTTGGGTGTTAATTTGATTCGTGTAGCCATCCTGGTTATTTTCGTATGGATTGGTGGGTTGAAATTCTGGAATTATGAGGCTGAAGGGATTGTCCCTTTTGTGGCGAACAGCCCGTTCATGAGCTTCTTTTATACAAAGAGTGCCCCGGAGTACAAGGAGTATAAGCTGAAAGAGGGCGAGTTCAATGAGGCGAAACATCAGTGGCACGTGGAGAACAATACGTATGGTTTCTCCCACGGTCTGGGCATTCTGATTATGGCCATCGGCATCCTGACATTTCTGGGGATATTCTCTCCGAAAATCGGACTGGCGGGAGCCGCACTTGCCATTGTCATGACGATGGGTACCCTCTCTTTCCTGGTGACAACCCCTGAGGTGTGGGTGCCCGACTTGGGAAGCGGGGAGCACGGCTTTCCGTTGCTGACGGGGGCAGGGCGCTTGGTCATCAAGGATACGGCCATTCTTGCCGGTGCCATTGTCGTACTGTCTGACAGTGCAAAAAGAGTATTGAACCAATTAAGGAAATAGACGTATGAAACAGTATGATGCCATTATCATCGGATTCGGCAAAGGCGGAAAGACGCTGGCTGCCGAGTTGGCAAAACGGAAGCTGGACGTTGCCGTAGTGGAGCGTTCGGAAAAGATGTACGGAGGGACATGTATCAATATCGGTTGCATTCCCACAAAAACATTGGTGCATGCGGCAAAGCATGCGGACAAAGACGCTTCTTGGGAGGTCAAGAAGGCATACTATCGTCAGTCCATTGCAAGGAAGGAAGAGGTCGTCTCTTTCCTGCGTCAGAAGAACTATCACAATCTGGCCGACAATCCTCATATAACGGTCTATACGGGTATCGGCTCCTTTGCAGGTCCGGATGTGGTGGAAGTTGGGATGGTGGAAGGGACATTACAATTGCAAGCTCCCCGGATATTCATCAATACGGGTGCCGAAACCGTCATTCCACCGATAGAGGGGATACAAGGTAACCCACGGGTATATACCAGCACCTCCATTATGGAACTGACTGAGCTGCCGGCACAGCTCGTCATTGTAGGTGGGGGATACATCGGACTAGAATTTGCTTCCATGTATGTTTCGTTCGGTTCGCAAGTCACGGTGCTCGAGGGCTCTTCCGAACTGATATCCCGGGAGGACCGGGACATTGCGGACAGTGTCCGGGAGGTATTGGAACAGAAAGGAATCGTTTTCAGGCTGAATGCACGCGTGCAGTCCGTGAAAGACTCTGACGTCATTTACCGGGATGCGGTCACGGGAGAGGAACATCAGTTACACGCAGATGCCATCCTGCTGGCTACCGGCCGGCGTCCGAATACGGCTGGCTTGAATCTGGCGGCGGCAGGTGTAGAGGTGAATGAGCGCGGTGCCATTGTGGTGGACGACTATTTGCAGACTACCAACCCCAAGATACATGCTATCGGTGATGTAAAGGGCGGTTTGCAGTTTACCTACATTTCTTTGGATGATTACCGCATTCTGCGCGAAGACCTTTTCGGGGCGGGAGAACGCAAGGTGTCCGACCGTGACCCGGTGAGCTATTCGGTATTCATCGACCCGCCGCTTTCACGCATCGGGCTGAGCGAAGCGGAAGCACGCAAGAAGGGATTGAATATAAAGGTCAACAAGCTGCCGGTAGCCGCCATTCCGCGTGCCAGGACTTTGGGCGATACGAACGGACTCTTCAAGGTGGTGGTGGACGCCGATACGGACAAGATAGTGGGATGTACGCTGTTTGGTCCGGAATCGAGCGAGGTCATCAACCTGGTGGCAATGGCTATGAAGACCGGGCAGGAATATACCTTCCTCCGTGATTTTGTCTTTACACATCCCAGCATGAGTGAAGCACTGAATGACTTGATGGGCTTTTAAAGATTATTTAGGCACAATATCCGTCAATTTGCAGGAAGAGCATTTGCGTATCTCCCCAAAAATGACGAATATTGTGCCCGAATTCTATAAACCCCAATAGTCATGACCCGGATATCTGCCATAGGCATTGCACTGCTGTGCATTTTATGCGTAACCTCTTGCGGCTTAAAATCAAGACAGACTACTACCGAATCTTCTTCCGAAACGGGCTATTCTCCGGTTACGACAGACACGGCAGCTACCATTGTACCGTGCTATGCCAAAGGCTATACGGTGAAATATCTTCCGCACCATGTCCGTCTGGTGGATATACACGACCCTCAAAAAGAAAGCAGCAGCACTTTCCACTATGCGCTGGTACCGAAAGGCATAAAGCCTGTCGGCATACCGAGCGACTATACGGTGATTGAAACGCCGGTAGAGCACGTCATGTGTATGACATCCCTGCAACTTTCCAACTTCATCCGTCTGGATGCCTGCGATTATGTGGTGGGCATCACCAGTACGCGCCATCTCTTCAACAAGGAGATGAACGACCGTTTGAAGTCCGGCGAGACCGTGAAGATTGGTATCGAAGGGAACTTTGATAATGAAGTGATAATGAGCATGAATCCGGATGTTATCTTTATCTCTCCTTTCAAGCGGGGTGGATATGATGCCATGCGGGAAATCGGTATTCCACTGGTTCCCCATTTGGGATATAAGGAGATGACCCCGTTGGGGCAGGCTGAATGGATAAAATTCATCGGCATGTTTATAGGCCAGGAAGTGGAGGCGAATGAAAAGTTTGCTGCGATAGAGAAGCGCTATAACGAATTGAAGGAGCTGGCTGCCAACGTGAAGAAGCGTCCGATGGTATTCAGCGGCGAGATACGGGGTGGCAACTGGTATGCAGTGGGAGGAAAGAGCTTTCTTGCCGAACTGTTCCGTGATGCCGGTGCGGATTATTTCTTGAAAGACGACCCCCGTTCGGGAGGTGTCACGCTGGACTTTGAAACCGTATACAGCCAGGCGGAGAGTGCCGACTACTGGCGCATTGTCAACAGCTATGACGGGACATTCACGTATGATGCCTTGAAGTCCCTTGACCCGCGTTATGCCGACTTCCGTGCGTTCCGTGAGAAGGGAGTGGTATACTGCAACATGCGTGAGAAACCTTTCTACGAAAGTATGCCCATGCAGCCCGAAATTGTATTGGAAGACCTGATACATGCTTTCCATCCCGATTTGTTGCCCGACTATAAACCGACTTACTACGAACTGCTGAAATGATAAAAAGACCCGTACTTCCGTTGATGTTGCTGACACTGGCATCTATCTTTCTTTTTTTCCTGCTGAACCTGCTTTTGGGGTCGGTTCACATTCCTCTGCGCTCCGTGTGGAACATATTGTGGGGAAATACGGATGAATCCGTTATTTGGCAGAATATTATCTGGAAGTCCCGCGTGCCCCAAGCGTTGACGGCATTGGTGGCGGGAGCAGGGCTGTCAGTCAGCGGTCTGCAGATGCAGACGGTGTTCCGCAATCCGCTGGCAGGGCCTTCGGTATTGGGCATCAGTTCAGGTGCCAGCCTGGGTGTGGCTTGTGTGGTATTGCTGTCCGGGGCGATGGGCGGTGTGGCATTGAGCCGTTTGGGGTATATGGGCGAGGTTGCCTTGTCGGTTGCCGCCATTATCGGTGCGCTGGCTGTGATGGCGCTCATTGTCTATGTCTCCCAGAAGGTGAAGGGCAACGTGACGCTGCTGATAATCGGTGTGATGATAGGCTATGTGGCAAGTGCCGTCATCGGCGTATTGAAATATTTCAGTGTGGAGGAAGATATACGTGCATATGTCATTTGGGGATTGGGTAGCTTTGCCCGTGTTTCGGGCGACCAGATGGTGCTGTTTGTCTGCATCATGGCTGTGCTGCTTCCGTTGTCCTTCCTGCTGATAAAGACGATGAATCTGTTGCTGCTGGGCGATGGCTATGCACGCAATCTGGGACTGAACATCAAGCGGGCACGCCTGCTGGTTATCTCATGCTCCGGTGTGCTGGTGGCTATTGTAACGGCCTATTGCGGTCCGATTATGTTTATCGGGTTGGCGGTTCCCCATCTGTGCCGTGCCATCTTCCACTCTTCGGACCATCGGGTGCTGATGCCTGCCACATTGCTGGTAGGCGCTTCCCTGGCATTGGTCTGCAATCTGATAGCCCGTATGCCCGGCTTCGAGGGAGCTTTGCCGGTCAACTCGGTGACGGCACTGGTAGGTGCGCCGGTAGTGGCTTCTGTACTTTTTAGAAAACGGAAAGGAGAATTGAATGAATAAGGAAACTATACATATAGAGA
>ENA-OXEG01001231-OXEG01001231.1-human-gut-metagenome-genome-assembly--contig:-NODE-1231-length-12919-cov-4.615127_pt1 | contig 12919 bp, 9 predicted proteins | sample MGYA00249355_ERZ652243 | MGnify/ENA primary metagenome ERZ652243 (study PRJEB26925, sample SAMN05826944) | human gut metagenome | biome: ENVO:2100002; feature: ENVO:00000062; material: ENVO:00002003... | reverse complement strand
GAGATGTAGCTCCGTCTCGTGGGCTCGGAGATGTGTATAAGAGACAGGGATATTGATGGCTATACCATGTGGGGCGTATTCGGGCCGGAGGGAACGGAAGTCCAGGTTTCCAAGGCAATTGAAAACAATGCCTATATGATTGATGCGTTCACTGGCGCGCCGACAGCTAGCATGATCGAGTACAGTTCTGTCCTGAAAACCTTGACAGAACAGATCGTAACAGATATCATTTGCGGCGTGAAGTCTGTCGATGCATTTGATGCATTTGTTGAGAGCTGGAAGCTGAACGGCGGCGATGCTATTGCTGCGGAAGTAAACGCATGGTATCAGGCAAAGACTTCAAATTGATGGATAAGCGGAATTAAAAACCATACAGGGGTGCTACATCATGCAGCACCCCTGTAGCGTTCAGGGCGTAAAAGACGGGTGAGAATATGAATATGAAATTGCAAAAATCAAAAAAGGATCCATCATGCAAACGTTTGCGCAGAAAAGAGGAGATGCCGCTGCATCTTATGCTGCTGCCCGGATTGATTGTTGTGTTGATTTACAACTACGGGCCGATGGGTGGACTGATTATGGCCTTTGAAAATTACAAGCCAACGAAAGGCCTTTGGGCATCTGCGTGGGTTGGGCTTGGAAATTTCAAGCGGTTGTTTGCCTATCCGGATATTGAAAATGTTTTTTACAACACGATCTATATCGCAGTATTTAAACTGCTGCTAGGAATTCTCGTTCCGGTTATTTTTGCCCTACTTTTAAATGAAATAAAGAACAGACTGTTTTCAGGGTATGTACAGACTGTGACCTGTTTGCCGTATTTTCTGTCATGGGTCATCCTCGGCGGAATTTTTACGAGCATTCTTTCTCCGTCAAATGGCATCATAAATGAAGTCATCCGATTTTTTGGCGGAGGTCCAGTCTATTTTCTCGGAAGCAATGACACGTTCCCATGGACATTGATCATTACCGACACCTGGAAGAATTTTGGATACAGTTCGATTGTATATCTTGCGGCCATGAGCAGCATTGATCCGGCTTTGTATGAAGCGGCTGAGATGGATGGCGCAGGAAAGATCAAAAAAATTCTCCATGTCACATTGCCAGGTATTTTGCCCATGATTTTTGTCATGAGCGTTCTATCACTGGGCAATGTATTGAACGCAGGTTTCGATCAGGTATTTAATCTCTATAGTCCGCAGGTTTATCAGTCCGGTGATATCATCGACACGTTTATTTATCGGTTGGGAATTGAAGATGCGCAGTACAGTATGTCTGCGGCAGTCGGACTGTTAAAATCCGTGATTTCATTGATCCTAATATCCATTGGCTATAAACTGGCTGAGAAATATGGAGATTACAAAGTATTTTAAGGAGCGGACAAATGAAAATGAAGCAAAAAAAGCAGGTTGATCTTTTTTCCGTGATCAATGTTGTTATCCTGACAGGTTTGTCACTCCTTTGCCTGATGCCGATCATCAATGTGCTGGCGATTTCGTTTTCTGAGCGTGCTGCTGTAGAGGCAGGGAAAGTTGTCTTCTGGCCGGTCGATTTTACAACGGCCGCATACGAATATGTTCTCAAAGACCGCGGATTTCTGGATTCCCTGATGGTCAGTATTGCGCGTGTCATCGTAGGGCCTGTGTTAAATTTGGTTTTGTGTATTCTTTGCGCGTATCCGCTGTCCAAATCTGATGCAAGGTTCCGGGCAAGAAAGGTTTACGTTTGGATTTTTCTGTTTGCGACGCTGTTCAACGGTGGCCTGATCCCAACCTACATGGTTGTTAAGAAAACCGGACTGATCAATTCTTTCTGGTCCCTGATTATTCCGGGCGCAGTTCCGGTAACGTATGTGATCATGATGATGAATTTCTTTCGCAGTCTGCCGAAAGAGCTTGAAGAGGCTGCTTTGATCGATGGCGCAAACCAGTGGCAGATTTGCTGGCGTGTGATCGTTCCTCTGTCGAAGGCATCTATTGCAACAATCACCCTGTTCTGCATTGTCAGCCATTGGAATGCATGGTTTGATGGTATGCTTTATTTTAATACTAGCGATGGACAGCCACTTGGCACATTTCTTCATAATATGGTTGTCAATTCCGGGCTGGATGTCATGAAGAGCACCACGGACGTAGAGACGCTTGCGCAACTGATGAAAGTTTCCAGTCAGACAACAAAAGCAGCACAGATATTCCTCGCTATGCTGCCGATTTTGATTATCTACCCATTTATGCGCAAGTATTTCACAAAGGGCATTGTCATGGGCAGTGTAAAAGGATAAGACGGTAGAAAACCGGAGGTGGGAAATAAATATGGATACACAGTACAAGTCGATTGAATATCAGTTCCGGGATCAGCGGCTGTATGAGGACTATTATGCACTCTACTCGATCGGGTGGGAATATTGGGCGTCGCCGGAGGTCTATTACAGGGACTGTAGAAACTCTGCTGATAAGCAGTGTGTATTCCAATATACCGTTTCCGGGGAAGGAACTCTGGTGTGTGACCGAAGCACTTATCAGCTCAGACCAGGACAGGCATTTCTGATCGAAAAGCCCGGACAGTACCAGTATTATCGATCACCTAATGCAGACCATTGGGAGCTTCGCTTTATTTCATTTAATCTTGCATGTCTGAAAATATGGGGAGATCTGACAGAACGCTTTGGCCGCGTATTTGAGATTTCGGAAGAATCCAGTGTAATGCGCTGCTGGCATCAGATTTATCAGACTGCACTGAATAATGAAATGGGAAGCTTTTATTCAGCTTCCGGTTTTGCTTATCAGTTCATGATGCAGCTTTATAACACGTTGATTGAAAGCTGCCGTACGCAGAATATGTCTGACGTTGTACAGCGATGCATGGCCTTGATTCAGACAGAATACAAAAATAATCTGGATCTGACGTATTTGTCAAAGGCGTGCAATGTCTCTGTTCCGTACTTGTCCAAAAGATTTAATGAAGCGCTACACATTTCCCCAATTCAGTATTTAAACAGATATCGCATAGAGGTCGCAAGCTCTTTGCTGCTGCGGAGTCATGGCAGAATTGAAGAAGTCGCACACGAAGTCGGTTTTTCAGATTCAAATTATTTTTCACGCGTGTTCAAGAAGGTCATCGGCTTTTCTCCGCGTGAATACCGGCAGCAGGAAGTTAGACGTAAAGTAGAGGATCACACCATACAGATGCAGGTTTCCCCTGGGGGAATCATAGGCTGAGAGGTCTGCGGAGGAGAAAATGAGAGATTATATAATTTCATCTGTGCAGGAAACAAACTTGACAAACAAAAACGGCGTTTATCAGGATAGCTTGATTGCATATGATCGGGATGCGTCGGGGCGTATTTGGGCAATCCTTGGACACACAAACCTAGGCGGAATCAGCGTTTGGAGCGGCGAGAGCCTATGCAGATTGCAAAAGAAGTATCCGGCAGAATTTTTGTTTTCTTTGGGGGAAGCAGGCGCTGCATTCAATGCCAGTACATATCCGGACGGCCCGTTGTCCCGTGGGCAGATCTGGCCATGCGGGCTGTGGATCCATCCGGATACAAACCGCTTCTATTGCTTTATTCATAATGAGACGGGCTGGGGAGCTGGCACATCATCCTATACTGCCACTGGATTTGCTGAGGGTGAACCGGATTTCCGGCACATTGGGATGATGTACTCTGATGATAATGGAAAGACATGGATATTTTCGGGATGGATTCTGACTGCGCAGGAGCCGTGCTGGACGGAGCAATTCAGAGCCGGTATGAATACACCTGGGCAGATGGGGGGCGAGCTGTGCCTGGGGTGCGGAGATTTTTCTATTTACGCCGAAAGGCAGAGCAGGCAGTTGTATCTGTTTTATACAAAGCACACAATCCGAGCGGAGTCCTCCAATGTGGTAGCGGATCAGATTTATCTGGCGCGTTGTGCATTCGATGAACTGGAAAGTTTATCAGCATGGCGAAAATATACAGGAAGCGGGTTTACGGAGCCGGGCAACTGCGGACGTGATACCGCCATTGTTGGCGGTGGAGCGATTGCGTCTGTCTGCCGGGATGAGACGGGAAAACGATACATCATGTCGACCTATAATCGTGAAGCTTGGCAAAATGGTGTTTGTACATGTCAGATCAGCTTCAGCGATGACCTTCTTCACTGGACACCACCGGAACGGATATCTGCAGAACGCGCTGACTTATCGAATCCTTATCTGACAATTTGCCCTGAACACAATGCATTCAGAGTTTTTATGAGTTCAAACGGAACGGGAATCCGCTCATTTACACTGAAAATCTACGATCTATGAAAGGAGTTCTGTATGAACAGACATTTCTCGCTGTATTTTAAAATTATTGCATTGATTTGCTTATGTGCTCTGCTTGGAACTCTTTCTGTTGCAGTAGAGGAAAGAACGACGGTTAACAATGAGATACATTTTCGATTGGGAGCTGAAAGAACATCCGAGCCGTTTAATTTTTTTCAAGATGGCACATTTGCCGTTTTGCACCAAGACAATAAAATCTATGTTCTACCTCCAGTGAATAATGTAGATACTTGCGATCAGTTCGTGTGGTCTGGGTCAGACATAGAGAATATATACCCGACAGTTGCAATGAATGGTTTGACTGCAAATTCTCATTATGATCGGGGCAGGATTTACGATGCATACGGATGGTGGCCGTTTACGTTGTGGTCGGATAATAATGGTAAATGGTATAGCTATATGCATACGGAAGATGCTGTGCAGGTAACAACAGGACAAACAGGGCATGGCAGTGACCTGCGCACGATTGCATTATGGACATCAACGGATAATGGTGCAAATTGGACATACGAAGGTGTTGCGTTATCAATTGATTCGGATTATGCAGTGCCCGGAAATCTTCAAGTATCATGGCCAAGAAATGGAGGAACAGGAGATCACAAATTAATTGCAAGTCCAGATGGGCAGTATCTTTATATTTTGTATACAGTATTTTCCTATGAAGACCCTGCAACGACGAACGACTATTGCCATGGTAATCTGGCTATTGCTAGAGCGGAACTGGACGAAGAGGGGAGGCCGGGACCATTTTATAAATATTATAATGGACAGTTTTCGGAGTCCGGCGTTGGAGGCCACGAGACTTGGATTATGTCTAAAACTGAGGGGCCGTATTACACAGATAATAGTCAAAGAACGGTCATGTGGAATACATATCTTAATAGATACGTAATGATTTCGGCGGATAGAATTCATCATTTAAATATTAGCTATAGCGAGGATTTAATTCATTGGACACAGCCTGAGATTTTTTTACAAGAAGAAAGCGGTGTTCCCATTTTATATGCAAATCTGATCTCCTTTGACTCTAATGATATGGTTGGTGGCAAAAGTGTATGGGTCTATTATGTAACAGAAAACTATGAAGTTAGGAGACGGGTGTTGTCTTTTGACAAAGGAGAGAATCTCGCATATCAAAAATCTGCCGTTGCATCGCATGAAATTGAAGCACTTCCAGCTGCAACAGTAACGGATAATAATATTATCTCTGGATATCAAGGGCCAAAAGGAACTTCCTCCTATACGAATACATGGATTTATATTGACCTTGGTGCAGAAAAAGCCTTTAATACGATATGGCTGACACCATCCATGAATGGTAAGGGATTCCCTGTTTCCTTTTCATTTGAAGGCTCTCTCGATGCGAACTCATGGAGTACGATTGCACAATATGAAAACTATGCCCGCCCACAATATGAAGAAACACAGGTCTTCCATGTCGGAAATCAACAGTATAGGTTTGTACGGTTATCCGTTTCTGAATGCTCTGAAATAGGAAGTGAAGTGGCCCCATTTGCTGTACAGCTAAATGAATTTAAGGTGTTTAATTATCAAAATACCACAGATGAGTTTCCAAGTTATTCAGCTGTGGCGCACACCTACCGTGCGTCGACCGATTTTGCCTCGACACAAGGCAACGAACACTGGAGTTATATGCGGCAAGGAGATCTTAACATTGGGCAATCCTATTTCTGGAGTCCGCTGTCATATAACACACAAATGAATGCGTGGGGAAAGAGCGGCTTATATAACTATGTAGGGAATAATTGGATGCACCCCGATGAAAACTTCCAGACGGCGAGAATTTGGAAGGTACCTGCAGATGGGATAATTCATATTACTGGAAGAATAAGCAAAAAGGATACAGCTGGCGGAAATGGTGTACGTGCGAAGATATTGAGAGATCGTGAGCAAATTTGGCCACTAGATTCTGAATGGATGACAATTAGCTACAATGATGCAGTTGGAGTAAATGTTGATTGCGGAATTGCAGTTAATGCAAACGAGAAAATCTTTTTTGTGTTGGATTCGAATGGGTCTTCGGCATATGATTCAACGTATTGGGATCCGCAGATTGAATACTCGCCATTGACACGAATGCTTGATTCTAGGAATGAGTATTCTTCGACTTCTGGAGAATGGGGATATCTCTCTGAATCTAATGGTGCTTACTCTGCGATGGAGTGGAATTCTGCTGAAAAACAATGGAAGGTAAATGGTTCATATTGCTCTATTGGAGCACTTCATATGCATCCAGATGCGAATTTGAATGCGGTACGGAGTTGGCGTTGCGAAGAAGCAGGAAATATTGTTATTTCAAATGAGGTAAAAAAGCTTGATATCACGGGAGGCGATGGGGTTCGGTTGAAAATCCTTAAAAATGGAACGCAAATATGGCCGGAAAGTGGATGGGGAATGTTGGACTTTGACGATGCGCAGGGCATTAAATTCAGCGTAGCGACTTCTGTAAATACGGGTGATACCATCTGTTTTGTTTTAAACCAGAATCAGTCTTCTAGCTATGATACAACGTATTGGTTGAGCAATATAAAAATTGCAAGTTGACTGTGGTTTCTATCTGCATGAGTTAGTATTCAGAGAGGATTGACAATGAAGACATTTGACTTTCAACGAGCAGTTCCAATATGGGCCAAAGAACGCGAAAGAGAAATGAATTGCGAATTGGCATTCCGAGCCGCGATTAGCGGCGCGGAGGCTGTTTTGCGGCTCACGGCATCCAGCATCTATCGCGTCTGGATGAACGGAGAATTTGTGGCGGCTGGCCCGGCACGTGCTGCGCATGGATTTTATCGTGTCGATGAGATCTCGCTTACGCCATATCTGAAGCTAAAACGCAATACGCTCGTGGTCGAGGTAGTAGCGTTCAACGTCAACAGCTATGACACGCTGGATCAGCCTGGGTTTCTTACTGCGGAGGTGATTCAAAATGACAAAGTAACTGCTGCCACAGGCGATGCCTCCTTTGCTGTGTTTGATCTGCATGAGCGTATTCAGCGTATTCAACGCTACAGCTTCCAGCGTGCCTTTGGAGAAGCGTATCGGCTTGCTGCAGAAAAGCGTGGATTTTATCTGGGAAGCATGGATGCAAAACGCTTGGAAGCTGCAATTCAGCCGGATAAGCGCTATCTCGTGCGTGAATTGAAGATGCCGGACTTTGAACGGCTTCCGGCCGAGGAAGTGATTCGGATGGGGCGTGTGCGGTTTGACATTCCGTGCGCAGTGCCAATCCGGGATCGCGCGTATACCAATATCGGGCCAAAGCTCAAAGGCTACCGGATGGAGGAACTGGAGGAGCATCTTTCTGACGAAACGCAGACGTTTGTATGGGAGGAAGGAATGGAAAGGCCCGCAACCCCCGCATGTGTTTCCCTGCAAAACGGATATGCGCTCTATCGATTTGCCTATAACGCGACCGGCTTTATACGGCTGCATGTTCAGTGCGAGCAGGCGTGTGTTGTCTATCTGCTGTTTGATGAAATTCTGACAGACGGCGACGTTGATTTCCTGCGTCTGACAAACTGCAACTGCTTTAAGTACTATTTGGGTGTCGGCGAACATTCGATTATGAGCTTCGCACCGTACACCATGATGTACCTCAAGGCCGTGGTCAAAGGCGCATGCACAATTTCAGATGTCAGTATCATCGAATATCAGCACCCGGAACCTGCTGTGCAGATCAGGATTCCCGACAATCAGGCCCTTTGCCTGATTCGCGATTCTGCAGTCCGGACGTTCAGACAGAACGCATTGGATGTGTTTATGGACTGCCCTTCCCGGGAACGTGCCGGCTGGCTGTGTGACAGCTTTTTTACTGCAAGAGTCGAATATGTCCTCACCGGAACGTGTACGGTTGAGAAAGTATTTTTGGAGAATTTTCTGCTTGCGGATCAGTTCGAACATCTGCCGGAGGGAATGCTGCCCATGTGTTATCCGGCTGACCATTATGACGGTGTCTTTATTCCAAACTGGGCCATGTGGTTTGTGCTGGAACTGGAAGAATATTTGGTGCGTAGCGGTGACACGGAGCTGATTATCCGGGCGAAAAAGCGGGTATTCGATCTGCTTCGTTATCTCGAAACGTTTGAGAATGCAGACGGTCTCTTGGAGCGGCTGCCGAGCTGGGTATTTGTGGAGTGGTCTGCTGCAAACGACTGGGTACAGGATGTGAATTTCCCGAGCAATATGCTCTATGCACGAATGCTGCAGGCGGTGGCCAGACTGTATCAGGAACCCGGTCTGCTGAAAAAAAGCAGCAGTCTCAGGGAAGTTATCCGCAAGCGTTCTTATAACGGCCATTTCTTCACGGATCATGAAGTGATTGAAAATGGGCAGTATCAGAATCCGGGGCATCAGTCTGAGGTATGTCAATACTATGCGTTTTTTACGGGGATTGCGGATCGTCAGACGGATCCGGAGCTGTGGGAAACGCTTGTAAAAGCGTTTGGCCCCGGACGAGCAGCGGAGTGCTATCCGCAGGTCACTCCGGCCAACGCATTTATCGGAGATTATCTCCGGTTGGAACTGCTGTTCCTGGACGGACGGGTCGATACATTGTTGAAAGACTTACAGATGTATTTTCAGCCGATGGCAGAGAAAACCGGAACGCTATGGGAACATAATTTGCCGAGCGCCAGTTGCTGCCATGGTTTTGCATCGCATGTTCTTTACTGGCTGGCAAAGATATATGGAACGGAGAACGACATACATGCAAATGCTTGATTTGAAGCATATTACTTTGACGGGAGAACTGGCGTTTCGCCTCGGTCGGAATTTTTCACGATTGGAAGACCCTATGTACCGCGCACCGGAGATTTTTCAGGCGGATCAACAGGGATGGCCAGGCGATTGGGAAGGCCGGACGATGCTGGCGCTTTGCCTGCATGAGCAGCTTTCTGGCAGAAAAGCGGCTTTCTTGGATGATGTTCTGGAAGCACTGGAGGCGCGGTGGAATGAAAAAGGATACTTGGGTGAAATCTATCCGTATGGTGTCATAAATGAACAACAACTTGCCGGGCATAACTGGCTTCTGCGCAGTTTCATGGAACTCTATTGTGAACGGCAAGACGAGCGCGATGCAAAAAGGGCGGCACGCATTGTGGAGAATCTTTATCTTCCGCTGCTGGGGCACTTTTTGTCTTATCCTTCCGATCCGGAAAAACGGGTATTGAAAGGAGACGCCGCAGGTCATATTGCCGGAAATACCCTCGACGGCTGGATGCTTTCGACGGACATTGGCTGCGCATTTATTTCGCTGGATGCGTTGACACAGTACTATAGTTTGTTTGGCGGAGAGCAAATTCGTGCGCTCATTTGCGAGATGATCGAATCATTCAAAAATATCGATGTAGAAAACTGTTCCTTGCAGACCCATGCAACGCTTTCCGCCTTGCGCGGGGTTCTACGCTTCTGCGAGACGGAGCCTAACGCGAAACTGCAAACTTTTGCCGAGAAACTCTTTGATCACTATATCAGGCACGGAATGACCGCAAACTATGCAAATTATAACTGGTTCGGACGGCCCTATTGGACGGAGCCGTGCGCAGTTGTGGATTCTTACATGGCGGCAATGGCGCTGTTTCGCATGACAAAGTGCCGCAAGTACGCAGTTATTGCAAATCGAATTTACTACAATGCGCTTCTGGCAGCGCAACGCCCGAATGGCGGCTTCGGATGCGATCAATGCAGTGGAACAGCGCAGAGCGGAGAGCTGCTGCAGCCCAAAGCGGATGTGTATGAGGCGTGGTGGTGCTGCTCCATGCGTGGCGCGGAAGGGCTTTGCAGCGCTGCTGCAAACTGTATTCTATTTGAAGCGGAGCAGATTTGGTTTGTGAACTATCTGCCTGGAAAATTCTCGGAAAATGGCTTGGAGATTTCGGTAAAAACCCATTATCCGGATGCAAATGATGTCCGCATCTCCATTCGCGGTGTCGCTTCGCGAAAGACGCTGCGGTTTTATGTGCCGGACAGCGCGGAAGATGCTGCGTGTTGCATAAATGGTCAGGTATATCGTACAGAGGAAGCCAGCTTCCTGACAATCCCGATGGAATCGGATGGAACCCTACTGTTGTCCTTCCAGCTGACCTCCCGTCAGGAGCCGGCGATTGGCTGTACGACCGTAAAAGGCGCGCAGGTCACCATGTTGGGGGATCAGGTGCTTGGAACATGCGAAAATGATCGATCCATCCTTCTTGCAGAGCGTTTTTACCATATTGATCGTACGAAAAGTAGCGGAATAAAAATGCTGAATCTAAGTGCCGCCCGTCGGAGATGATTTGTACGAGTCTCTCAACGAAGAATGATTCGAAATCGTATCTCCTTGATGAATATTTCCTGCTCCGCAATAGACAAAGAATACGCTGCTGGTTTCAAACCGGCAGCGTATTTGCATATTCAGGACTCGTGCGGCCAGCGCTGGAACTCCCCCAGCGAGATCACATTGCAGTTGCATTTTTTGCCACCCGTAAACCAAGAACTTTTTAACGCGAAAAGTAAAAGGAAAAGTTCTAAAATCGTCTGATTCCAGAACTTTTTATGGTGGACAGAACAGGACTCGAACCCGTCTTCCGGGTTTCGAGTCCTGTTCTGCCATGTTTTACGGTCATTTTTTGTGCTGCCGGTGCAGTGTATTGTGCTGTTTGGTGCTCTGTGGGTTTTGGCCATGCTTTTGACGTAAGGCTAAGAATAAGGCTAAAATTGAGCATCCAAATTTTAACGAGTTAGTGGAAATACCGGGTTCGATTTGTGTTATTTTTTCTTCTTCATTTCGTCACGGAATGCCTGCTTAAAAGCTTCGCGGCCTTTCTTCTGAGAGAGCTCATCCAGATTCAGATCGCCCATTTTGATCGACTTGCAGATTCCGATGTAGGCCTTTCCGAGGGCAAGTGTCAGAGCAGCTGCCGTACCGGCTGCGGCTGTGCCACCCATAATTGTTCCGGCTCCCGGAATCAACTTAATCAGGCTCGTCGCAACTGTTCGTCCAATGACAGTTGCACCGCCGACACCGATAGCACCCATTGCAAGAGATTTGAGCACATCTTTCCCGACTGTGATATGAAACACTGCGTTGATTGCACCCATCATTGCGACCTGCTGCGCAATCAGAAGCGGTGCGTCAGCGAACGGAATGGGAATTGCCCCCGTCACACCGGTGGACGCAGCAAAAGCAAGCACAACGTTGGTCGCCTTTGCTGCCTGAAGCTCAAGTGTTTCCTTTGAGATGGGCTCCTTTGCATTTTCGCTTTCGGTGTTCGCGGCCATATCATTCTCAGGAAGTTCGGCCCATTCCGGATTCCACTCTTCCCATGCAGCTTCATCTTGTGGAAAGGGCAAGAGGTAGTTGGGATTTGTCTTTTGCATCAGGATCTGATATTGTTTGTATGCCTCGTCCCGTTCGGCCTCTGCTTTACCCTTCTGAATATACAGACCGCTCAGAATCTGTGCTGCAAGCGATTCATTATACCGGTAATCAACCATGCGCTCAAACAGCTTTGCAGCCTTTTCATGGTTCCCGATTTTTAACTGTGCAAAGGCGCATAGCTCGATGACATCCATTGCCGAGCCTGCGTTCTTTTCTGCAAGCTCAGCCAGCGCAACCGCCTTCTCCTTTTCCTGCGGATGATTCAGATCCAGCAGATCAATATACTCCAGCGCCCAGGCCGCCGTCAGCGTGTCCTCCCGCAGCAATGCGAAACGATTCAGCTCCTGGTATTTTTCAAAACACTCCAATGCGTGCGCTTTGTACTGTGCTTCAACACGCTGTACATTTTCCTGATGCCTCTGGCTGGCGAGCTTTTGACGTTTCTCTGCTTTTTTCAGCTTCAGCCCGCCGTTTACAATACCGCCAAGTCCGGTTGCTCCGGATGCAATGGCGATTCCACCAAGAATTAACGGTAGCGGCATATTACATCCCTCCATTTTTTATAATTCTGAGTACTATTGGAACAGCAAGTATTCGGCGCTGTCACACATAAAAGACTCGAAGCTTCCTTTCCATGGAAACGGCGCGTCTAATCGCTGCGCCATGTCGAAAAGCGCTGCATGCAGTTCTTCCTCATCTGTAATTTGGTTCAATTGGCAGCTCCATTGATAATAGCTTCTGGATGTCTGTTCAAAGCCTTCTATATCGACTTCTTCTAATTTTTGGAGATACGCCTGCAAACTGGCTGTAATCCTTCGATGCGCCTCGATCTGTTCTTCGAGCGGTAAGGCAATTCCTGCTCGAATGCAGACCTCTTTCAGAACAAGTCCCGCGAAATGTACCCATGCAATCAAGTTCAGCCGCATAAAGAAGTTCAGCCAATTTCCACCAGATCGAACAGCTGCGTCTACGCCGTCAATCAGGCATAAGGTTCCGTTTCCAAACAGCAGCATAACCCAAAGATCCTGATGCGCAGAAACCGGCAGGCATTTTTTCAGCGGCAATTTCAAGCTGAAATAGCGCGTGATAGACCAAATCAGGCGAATAGATACGTCGCAGAGAAGGACAGGAAGTGCCGCGGCGATTCCGAATCTGGCATCATAGCCTTCCTGAAACGCACGGACAGCCAAAGTCGCAAGATCCTGTTTGTCCTTTCCAATATCCAAC
>ENA-OXEG01001222-OXEG01001222.1-human-gut-metagenome-genome-assembly--contig:-NODE-1222-length-12973-cov-11.269624_pt1 | contig 12973 bp, 8 predicted proteins | sample MGYA00249355_ERZ652243 | MGnify/ENA primary metagenome ERZ652243 (study PRJEB26925, sample SAMN05826944) | human gut metagenome | biome: ENVO:2100002; feature: ENVO:00000062; material: ENVO:00002003... | reverse complement strand
GATCTACACCTATTAAGTCGTCGGCAGCGTCAGATGTGTATAAGAGACAGATTATTTGCTTATGAGAACCTTACAGAAAAGAGGGGGGGGATATCAGGTCCCCGAAATTGAGATTGTCGATGTAAAGGTCGAGGCGGGATTTGCCGTGTCGACCGAGACCGGAGAGTCTGCTTCCGGAGGATGGGGCATGACGGATGATTCCGGAGACGGCGAGTGGGAATAACATTGTCTAATTCCAAATTTACGGTAAAGTCATGAAAAAACTTTGGATGATTGCAGGTTCGGCATTGGTGATGTCCGCCTGCTCGGATAATGTCGCTGAAATGAATCCCGCTCCGGCCGGAAATAACAATTTCGTCACGCTTGCCGAGATCTCGGCAAGCCTGCCTGCGACGCGCGCGTATCTCGAAGACGTTGAGTTCGGTGCGGGTAAAGAGGTTAAAACGTTTTGGTCTTCGGGCGATTGTATTACCGTCTGGAGCGAGCAGGAGCCGGAGAGGCTGCTGCTGTACCGTCTGAAATCCGGAGCGGATACTCCGAATGCGGTTTTCGAAGTTGTGGGTAACGAAGAGGGTGTCCACGGTACTCAATTCTATGCTTTGTACAACGGTTCTTCGAGCGCCTCGAAGCAGATTACGCTGAACTCGGTGCAGAATAACAATATAAACCGGCCTTCGAACAATATCGCCGAGGGTGCGGCTCCGATGGCTGCTTATGCGGCGGTGGAGGACGGCAACCTTTCGAATGTCAGGTTTGCCTTTAAGAACCTGTGCGGTATTATGGCCGTTACGCTGACTACCGATGCTGATGCTGCGTTGGGTTCGATTACACTCAATTCGACGGCGAATCTTACTGGTAGCGGTGAAGTGAGGTTCGTCAACGGTGAGCCGTCGTTCCGTATCGGGGCGAACGCCGGTAAGTCGATTTCGCGCGAACTCGGTAACTATAAAGTGAAGGGTGGGGAGCCTAACACGTTCTATTTTGTCGTTCCTGCCCAATCTTATGGCTATCTGGCGCTGGATGTCATGTCTTCAACGAATCCCAAACCTGTTTGGTCCAGAACGCGCACCATTGCCGATGGCCTTTCTGTTGGTGCCGGAAGCATAACGCGAATTGCAAACGTTACGGTCAGAACCGTTGCACCGCATGTTTATAAAGTGGGCGACATCTATCCTAACGGCGCTGTCGGCGGTGATGTTAAAGGCATCGTCTTTGAGGCCGCACAGGACGGGCAATCCGGTAAGATCGCTGCGCTGAAGGACTGCTCGGTGAATGGTACGGAGGTGTCCGACGAGATCGGTACGTATTATTGGTATAGTTGGGGTCCCTCTACTGCTGCGCTGAATTCGATTTCGGACGGTAAGGCGAATACGGAGGCCGTTCGGGGAAATTCTGCCGATTATCCTGCTTTTGCCGCAGCGCTGGCTTTGGGCGACGGTTGGTATCTGCCTGCAAGAGACGAGTTGTCAACTCTTTTCGATATGCAAGGCGAACTTATCAATAAGGGCGGCTATCAGGAGATGCTGGGTATTGCCTATTGGAGTTCCACGCTGACGGGTAGTGCGCGAGCCAAGAAAATCAATTATTACGACGCTGTGGAGGCGGCTATGGCGACTGTTTCGCTCTCCAGCCAGTCTACCGTCGAGGGTTCGGTCCGTGCAATCGCACAATTCGAGATAAAATAAACATACGCTCTGTATAATTAGAAGCCCGGCCTCGCAGGCCGGGCTTCTAATTACCCCCCCCTCCTCCGGTTCTTTTTCGGAACCCGTTTCGCCTCTTGCAGGCCCGGAGCGTTATCCTGCCGCTATTGCCTCGCTTGCCCCACCTGCGAGGATTGCTGCCTGCGACGCAGGCGTCCTGCCGCTTTCCTTGAATCCGCATTTCGCGAAACGTTTCGCTGACGGAGAATTTAACCGGGGCGATGGAATCGCCGTGCTGTTTCTTTCGAGACGAAAATAAATATGACACGAATGCGGGGCTGTTTGTTTGATGCTCCCGGCATTTACTATTTTCATCTCTTGAATATCGACAATTTGTTCCATATCATCTTTTTTCGTGCGATCAGACAGGCTCCTATAACTCCGGCATCGCCCCCTAACCGCGAAGGAACGATGGACAGTTGTTGGGTCATCAGCCGAAGCGAATATTTATGCACGGCAAGCTTCACAGGCTGTAAAAAGTAGTAAGGAGCAATTTCTGACATTCTGCCGCCAATGATGATACGATCGGGATTCAAAAGGTTGATCAATCCGGCCAACTGATGCCCAAGCTCACCCCCGGCCTGCGTCACCAACTCAATGCAAAGCGGGTCTTCCAGTTTCGCAGCTTCAATAATGTCCTCTATCGTAATCATGTTTCCGTTCCACACCTTTTTAGAAAGAACCGACGCCTCGTGATTGTAGATTCTTTCTACGAGTTTACGGCAAACGGCGCTTCCCGAGATTTCCGTTTCAATGCATCCTTTTTTTCCGCAATGACACATCACGTTGTTTTCATACATGTGGATATGTCCGAATTCTCCCGAATAGCCGTCCTTTCCATAATATATTTCTCCATTTATGATAATGCAGAGTCCCAGTCCCCATCCGATATTGACATAAATCACATTCTCCTGCGAGGCATTGTTTTCGGATACATACTCGCCGTAAGCCATCGCTTTGGTGTCGTTCTCGATGAAAACCGGAATGCCCAAACGTTCGTTGAGCAAAAGAGTCAGCGGCACTTCGCGTGTCTCCTCGAAATTGAAAATCGTGGCGCTCGTTCCTAAATGCGAATTGACCCGCCCTCCAATATTGAAATTGACGCCCGCTATTTTGCCGGCGTTCTGACTTTGAAACTTTAGCATGAACTGCGAAATATGCGTACATATTTCATCCAGTTTATTATGTGTATTTTCGAAGCGAAAATCTGTGATGCGCTCTATGCAAACCATATCCCCCGTAAGGTTCATAAGCCCGATTATCAACTCGAAAGGCTTGAGGTCGACACCCAAAAAATAGTAGGTTCCGGATTTCACCCGATAAAGGACGGGATTTCGTCCCCGTTTATTGGTCTTCAAACAGTCTCCCTTTTCCAAAATATCCTCCGCATAGAGTTCGGAGACATACTTGGCTATTGTCGTGACGCTGAAGCCGGTTTGGCTGGCGATGTCGGGAATGATGAATTGCCCTTTCTGAAAAATGGAGTTCAGAATGATGTTTCGTACAAAACAACCCAGATCGCCGTCGTGGGATGCGGATGTAAAAGGAGGTAACATTGTCCTTGCCATTATTTAGTGTGCCTGACAAAAATAGTAAATCGAAAAGAAATAAAAAATAGGTTGTATAAATAATCGCTTTATTTAAAAAGTTTACTTTGTAAATATGTGGAATGATAATCGGATTTAATACATTGTGTTTTAATGTATTGTATTTGATATTTCGGCTGATGTATTTTGACGAATAAAAAAAGTGTCTTTTTTAAATGGTTTTGCTCTTCGGATTATCAGGCACATTGGAAGAATCCTTTCTATTTTTGTTTTGAAAAGGTGAAATCAAATCGTACAAAAGCGACCTGCCCGAAATTCTTAATTTTTAAAATGTACGAAGAAAAGGTGTCCGAACCAAAACTCAATGCTGACTGAAATATGAAACTGAAAATTCTTGGCTTCGCTCTGCTTGCTGTCTGCGTCTGCGCCGTGTGCTGTATGTGCGGCAGCGATTCGAAAACGCCCGACTATGAATTTCCCGACGGACCCGATCCTGATCCCGACCCTCAACCGGGCGATTATCCTGCCGGACTGACCGTAACCGAGTTTGCGGACGATCTGGGCGGCGGAAAACAATGCCTCGGATTCGTGGCCGTGGCCGATCTGAAAGCCAATCCCAAACTGCGCTTCAACGCCGTGCATCTGCCTCAACAGAAAACTCCGTCGCGCATTCATGCCGAATTCGCTTCGGCCAACCGGGGAACGGCCTGTGTGACGACCAATGCCGGGTATTGGTGGGCCGGAAATTCGTTGAGCCTGCTTGTTACCGGCGGTGCCGTCAAGTCGATCGAGAATCAGACGGTGACACGCAACAACCAGACGGTTTATCCCGTGCGTTCTTCGTTCGGGCAGATGGCGTCCGGAGGGTTCGAGACGCACTGGATTTACTGCGTGCTCGACGACGGCAACAAGCCTTATGCCTTCCCGTCCGCGCTCGACAACGACGAACGTACGAATACGTATATGTCCGCGCCGCCGACTTCGAAGACGCCCGGCGCGGCGCTCTGGACTCCGCAGGAGGCGGTCGGAGGCGGTCCGATGCTGGTCCGGGAGGGGAAGAACGTCGCCGTGGAGAACTATTGGAAAGAGGTGTTCGACGGCGGCGGCATCGCCGGGACTTCGCGTCAGCCGCGTACGGCGATCGGCGCCACAGCGGACGGCAAACTGATCCTGCTCGTGTGCGACGGGCGCAATATGCGGGGCAGCGCCGGATTTACGCTGGCGGAGCTGGCCGACAAGCTGATCGCACTGGGAGCGGTCGATGCGGTCAATCTCGACGGCGGCGGATCTTCGACCATGGTCGGCAGCGACGGCAAGGTGCTCAACCGTCCCAGCGACACGGGCAGCGCCGAGGTGATCGTCGAGCGCAAGATTTCGACGGCGGTCGTCATCTCCGAAGTGAACTAATCCATAAAGAATCATATGAAGAAACTTCTCCTCATCTGGCTGGCAGCCTTTGCTGCCGTCTCCTGCGCGCAGGAAAAACAGCCGTCGAAACCGCTTTACATGTGGTTTGACTGCGAAGCCAATTATGCGACTTTGAGTCATCCCGATTCGATTCGTTACTATGTGTCCAAAATCCACGACATGGGCTTTACCGATGTCGTGGTCGACGTGAAGTCGATCATGGGCGAAACGCTCTACAAGAGCGATATAGCGCCTTACATGGGCGAATGGGAGGGTGTGACCCGTCCTGAAAACTACGATCTGCTGGGTTATTTCATCGAGGAGGGACACAAGCTGGGCATGCGCGTGCACGGGTCGCTCAACGTGTTTGCCGGCGGTCACAACTATTTCGACCGGGGAATCATCTACGGCGATCATGCCGACTGGCAGTCGCAGGTGTACACCGAAGGGAAAATCGTGCCCATCAGCGAAATAAAGAGCAACTACAACGGCATGCTCAACCCGGCGAATCCCGAAGTGCAGGAGTACGAGCTGGCGATTCTGAAGGAGTTCGCCGGGAAGTATCCCGATGTGGACGGCATCGTCTTCGACCGGGTGCGTTTCGACAATATCACCTCCGATTTCAGTCCGCTGTCGAAGGAGCTTTTCGAAGCTTACGCCGGAACGAAAGTCGCCGATTATCCCGGTGATATACTCCGCTGGACGCAGGATGCCGACGGCAAGTGGAGCTGGTCGCAGGGCCCGCTGTTCCGCAAGTGGATCGAATGGCGCGCATCGGTTATCAAGGACTTCGTGACCGAAGCCCACAGGCAGCTCAAGGAGATCAATCCCCGGCTGCTGATCGGCGACTATACGGGCGCATGGTACCCGACCTATTATTACGTGGGCGTCAACTGGGCCAGCGAGCAGTTCGATCCCGCCCGCTATTTCGATTGGGCGACGCCCGAGTACAAGAATACGGGTTATGCCGACCTGCTCGACATCTATATGACCGGACTTTACTATACGCTGGTTACCAAAGCCGAAGTCGACAAGGCCAACGGAGCCGTGGGGCAGCGTACCGAAGCGGGAATGTCCGACGAACAGAATTACTGGTACTGCATCGAGGGCGGCGCCGAATGGGCGAAGAAAATCACCTGCGGCGTGGTTCCCGTGACAGGCTCGATCTACGTCGAGCAGTACGAGGGCGACGCAGCGCAATTCACCCGCGCCGTGGCGCAGGCGCTCCGCGACACCGACGGACTGATGATCTTCGATATCGTCCATATCATCAACCGCGGCTGGTGGTCGGAGCTGGCGGCCGGAATCGCCGAAGGAAGCAACTGATCTGCAACCAATATAAAACACTAAAAACTTAACCTTAAATGTAATTCTATGAAAGAGTTTTTCTCTAGATTCAGAGATTCTCTGGCGGCGAGGACGTGTCTGTGGACATTGTTCCTGCTGTTGGCGGGGGCCGGGACGGCCTTTGCGCAGCCTACCGTCGGGGGTACGGTTACCGATGAACAGGGCAATCCGCTCGTCGGTGTGACCGTGGTGGTCGTGGACTCGAACAAGGGTACGACGACCGACATAAACGGACAGTATTCCATTGCGGTTCCCAAAGGCGGTATACTGGAATTTACGTATATCGGAATGTCCTCACAGAGAATAACTTGTGGGGGGGGGGATTTCCAACCTTGACGTTACGATGAAAGAGGATGCCGCCCGTTTGGACGAGGTCGTCATCCTCGGTTACGGCTCGCAGCGCCGCGCCGACGTGACGGCGGCCGTGTCGCAGATCGACGGTAAGGAACTTCAGAAGATGCCGATGTCCAATATCTCGCAGGGACTGGCCGGCCGTCTGCCGGGTCTTATCTCCGTGCAGAATTCCGGACAGCCCGGTCAGGACCAAGCCAGCATGACCATTCGCGGCGCGAAGTCGGGTATTCTCTATATCGTCGACGGCGTGCAGCGTTCGATCAATGACATCGACCCCAACGATGTGGAGTCGGTATCGCTGCTGAAGGACGGCGCCGCCGTAGCGGTTTACGGTCTCGAAGCAGCCGGCGGTGTGATGATCGTAACGACCAAGAAGGGCAGACAGGGTGCGATGAATCTGACTTACAAGGGGTCCTACGGTGCGTCGTTCAATACCTCGTATCCCGAATTCCTCGACGGTCCGGGTTATGCTTACTGGTACAACAAGGCGCTCGAACTCGACGGTCAGGAGCCGATCTTCACGGCCAAGCATGTACAGATGATGCGCGAAGGCACGAACGGCTGGGGCAACACCAACTGGATCGACGAAATTTTCGGAACCGGTACGATTCAGCAGCACAGCGTCACTTCGACGGGCGGCAGCGACCGGATCAGTTATTTCGCTTCGCTGGGCTATATGAATCAGACCGGTAATGTCAAGAATTTCGATTACGACCGCTACAACCTGCGTACGAATATCGAAGCCAAGATTGCCAAGAGTCTGACCTTTACGTTTGGAGTGGCAGGTCAGATAGGAGATCGGAAGGAACCCGGATTCCCTGCCGGAGGAACTTCCGGCACCAGCGTTTCGACGGCCCCGTGGCTCTCGATTGCCGAGCAGGCCGCCTATGCGCATCCTTATCTGCCGAAGACCTATGACGGACTTCCGACCGCGAGCCAGAATAATTACGGGAATACGATCAATCCGATTGCCGCTACCGAACTGTCGGGCTATTCGAAATCACAGACCGTAGCCGTACAGACCAACGCTGCCCTGCAATGGGATCTTCCGTGGGTAAAGGGTCTCAGCCTGAAGGTTATGGGTGCGTACGACCGCAGCTCTACGACATCCAAAATCCTGAGTACGCCTTACTTCCTCATGTTGGCCAGCACGCCGAATTCGACCAGTCAGGATATCACTTATTCCAAGGCGTCGGATCCGCGCAACAATGCGAACGTCACGACCGGCAAGAAAACCAATAACCTGACCGAAGGATTCTCGCAGTGGCGCCGAATTACCTCTCAGGCCAGCATCAGCTACAAAAATACCTTTGCGGAGAAACACAAAGTCGATCTGTTGGCGCTGATCGAAACCCGCGATTACAAGACCAATAAATTCTCGGCTTCGGGTAAGGACATTCCGTTCCCGCAACTGCCTGAACTGGACCAAGCGACGACTCCGGCAGATAAGCCGATAGGCGGTTCCAGCGACGCTTCGCGCAAGGTCGGACTGGTTTTCCGCGGACAGTACAATTATGCCGATAAATATCTGTTCGAATTCTCCGGACGTTATGACGGGTCTTATAAGTTTATCGGCAACGTTTCGGGACGCCGCTGGGGATTCTTCCCTTCGGTATCGCTCGGATGGCGCATGTCGGAGGAGAACTTCTTCGCTCCCCTGCGCAACGCGGTCGACAACTTCAAACTCCGTGCATCGTTCGGTTCCTTGGGCGACGACTCCGGCTCGGCGGCCTATGCTTTCCTGAGCACGTTCTCCAATGTCAGTACGGCACCGAGCGTCGTTCTCGGCGGCGTGGGGCAGAACGGTATCATGACGTCGCTGGTCGCGAACGAACTTCTGACTTGGGAGCGTAATTATTCCTACAACGTAGGTTTCGATCTGGCGATGTGGAGCGGAAAACTCGGAGTGGAGTTCGATGCTTTCTACAACTATATTTTCGATATTCTGGGATCGAACACCGGAAAACCCGCTTCGATGGGCGGCTATTACCCCACTTACATAAATAACAATGCGCAGGATGTAAAGGGTATCGACGTCAAACTGACTCATCGTAATCACATCGGCAAAGATTTCCAGTATGGCGTGACCGTCAATATGACTTGGGCGAAAGATCGCTGGCTCCGTTATCAGGACAGCCCCAATACGCCCGATTACGCCAAGCGCACCGGCAAGAGCCGCTACATGACGATGGGCTTTATGGCCGACGGCCTGTTCCAGAGCGAAGAGGAGATCGACAATTCGCCGTGGATCTCCGGCTCGCGTCCCCGTGTGGGCGATATCAAATACAAGGATCTCAACGGCGACGGCGCCATTACGTACGATCAGGACCGCGCCTATCTCGGTCGCGGCCAGCGTCCGCAGTTCAACGGCAGTGTCAATCTCAATGCTTCGTGGAAAGGACTTGAATTCGATATTCTGTTTGTCGGGGCTGCCGTTTGCGACGTTTCGCTGACGGGTACTTATTACAACTGGAATGAGGACAATACGATTTTCACCCGTCCGTTTAAGGCCGGCGCCAACTCGCCGCGTTATCTCGTAGAAAAGGCATGGACGCCCGAAAATCCCAATGCGGAGTATCCCCGTCTGTCGCTCAATCCGCCTAACACGAACAACTCCTATGCTTCGTCGTTCTGGTACCGCGACGGAAAGTATCTGCGTCTGAAATCGGTTCATCTGGGCTATACGCTGCCCAAAAACTGGACCAACAAACTGCGCATCCAGAAGGTGAAGGTTTATATCGAGGGCAATAACCTCTGCACATGGTCGGGTCTGCCCGAAGGCGTCGATCCCGAATGGCCGGGCGTGACCAACGGTTACTATCCGCAGCAGCGTACGGTTGTGGGCGGTCTCGAAGTTTCGTTCTAACCGACAAAATTCAAAATCATGAAAAAGAAAATCATAAATATCGTTTTGCTGGCTGCTACGGTCGCCATGACGGGCTGTAACGATTGGCTCGACATGAGTCCGACCAACAAGGTGTCGGAAAAGATCGTATGGAGCGACGTCAATTATGTGACTCAGTATGTCAATGGGTTTTATCCCTACATCTCCCGGTACGGGGCGTTTGAGACCGGCGACAGTCAGGTCGGCCTGACGGACGGCCTGACCGAGACGCTCAAGTTCGGATCCGCCACGCCGGGCACGAACGTGGGGTTTGCCAATATCATCGCTTTCGCCGAGGGCGGACTTGCCGCATCGACGGCCGCTTTCCATTTCGGAGCATGGGATGATACCTACACTCGTATCCGTCGCGTCAACGAGTTCCTTTACGGACTGAAAAAATACGGAAGCAATTTCGACGGCGACACTTACAAGCGTTTCGAGGCCGAGGCCCGGTTCTTCCGCGGATTCCTCTATTTCCAGTTGCTGAAGCGTACTCCGGAGGTGATTCTCTATAACGAGGATTTGCTGGCGATTACCGAGAATAAGGCCCTCTCGACCGAGGAGGAGGGGTGGAATATGGTCGAAAGCGACCTTTCCTATGCCGCCAAGACCCTTCCGGCCAAATGGGACAACGAAGCGGGGCGCATTACTTCCGGTGCCGCGTATGCGATGCTGTCGCGTGCGATGCTCTATGCCAAACGCTGGCAGTCGGCCAAAACCGCGGCTGAAGAGGTATTCAAACTCGGTTATGTGCTGATGCCGGGCAAAACGGCTGCCGATTACGCCAAGGCGTTTACCTCGATGCGCGACGGTAATACGGAGTCGATTCTGGAATACAACTATCTGGTCGGCGGCCCGAACCATAGCTGGGACAAGCTCTTTATGCCGGGCGGCGACAATACGACCATGGGCGGACGGGCCACTCCGACGCAGGAGATGGTCGAATCGTACGAACTGGCGACGACGGGCGGTTATCCCGACTGGACGCCGTGGCACAATACGACGACCGGTACGACCGATACGCCGCCTTATGCTCAATTGGAACCCCGTTTCCATGCTTCCGTGCTTTACAACGGGTGCGAATGGAAAGGCCGTGCTCTCGAACCTTATGTGAGCGGTAAAGACGGCTATGCCGTTTACGACGACGGTTCGGCGCTCAACGGCCGTACGACCACGGGTTATTATCTGCGCAAAATGCTGAACGAAGGCTATACCGACTATTCGAAAGCCTGTACGCAGCCTTGGATCGCCATTCGTCTGGCCGAAGTCATTCTGAATCATGCCGAGGCGTGCTACATGCTGGGCGCCGACGGTGCGAACGACGACCTGCGCCAGATTCGGGAGCGCGTAGGCCTGCCTTACTCCAATAAGTCCGGCGAGGCGCTGATGGCGGCGATCCGGCAGGAGCGGAAGATCGAGCTTTACTGCGAAGGACATCATTATTGGGACATGCGCCGCTGGAAACTCGCGCATACGGCTTATTCCGGTCAGAACAGCCGCGTACACGGTCTCAAAATCGAAAAGCAGGGTGCCGAGTTTATTTATACCTACGTCGACTGCGACCGTAAGGACCGCCTTTTCGAAGAGAAGCTTTACCGTATTCCGCTGCCTGAAACCGAGCTGAGCAACAATTCGGCCGTCAAGCAGTTCCCTGAGTGGTTATAATCTCTAAAAGAAACCGAAACCATGAAAAATAGCATTAAATTATTTGCATTGGCGGCTCTGCTCGGCTTAGGCGGCTGCCATGAGCCGGATGAGCTGACCCCGTCGGTCGTGGATCAGGGGCTGAACACCATCTCGGCGCAGTTCGCTACCGGGGAGTATAAAAACGACCCGCTGGCAAAATTCACCGCGGCGGTGACCGAGGGACAGGAGCGTATCGTGATCGATGTTCCTTACTATTATCCCGAAAATTCGTCGAATACCACTTCGATTACCCAGATGCGCGTCACGGCTAATCTGGATGACAACTGTTTCATCACGCCGATGCTTGGGGTATTGGATCTGACGAAGGAAAACTGGTTTACGCTGACGCGTGTCGACGGTTCGAAGCGCAATTTCTGCGTGACGGGCAATATCAAGAAATCGGATAAATGCGAGATCATCTCTTTCGCCACCGACGAACCTGCTATTCAGGGTGTGATCGATAACGACCGTAACACGATTTCACTCATTACGGTCGATGACCTTTCGTCGGTGACGGCGCAGGTGATTCTTTCTCCCCACGCCACGATCTCGCCCGATCCCGCCGTTGCGGCCAATTACGAGGGCGAGGGCGTGAAATTTACGGTTACGGCGCATGACGGCGTGACCAAGCGGGTTTATTCCGTGAGCAAGGAGATTCCGCCCAAGATCAAATACGGTTGGCGTGCGGGCAGCGAGACGGAGGTTTGGCAGAACGTATCGCTCGACAAACTCGGAATCGTCAATGCCGGCGGTAAGATCTATTCGCTGGCGGCGTCGGGCAACAAGCTCGTGCTTTCGACCGGTGCGGACAAGTTCCTGTTCAACCGCGCGACAGGTGATTTCTTGGGTACACACGACATGAAGGGCGTAGCGGCCGACGGCGGTATGACCTCGGACGACGCGGGCAACATCCTCTATGCGAACTTGGCTAATCCCAATGCCGAATTCAAGGTTTATGCGGCGGCATCGACGGATGAAATGCCTGCCGAGCTGCTCTCCTATACGAACGCTACGGGCGCTTCGATGGGCAAGCACATTTCGGTGCAGGGCAACGTGAAGGGCGATGCGATCGTTACGGCCGTGATCTATACGTGGAACGGTGCCGTTTGCAAGTTCCTCCGCTGGGTGATTACCGGAGGCGTGCCGGCCAAGCCGCAGATGATCTCGGTTACGGGGGCGACCGCCGGCTGGAACGGCAACGGCCACGCCGACGTGGAGGCTTATTCGGCCAATCCCGACGATCCTTACTTCCTTGCCTACTACAGTGCCAATGCGCTGTATCGTGTCGATGCGACGGGCGCTGTAACTCACAAGATCGCCACTGCGACATGGGGCGCCAACTCCAACTACAACTGTGTGGATGTATGTACGTTCAATAACGCCAAATATGCGGCGATTTATGAGGGCGCGCATTTCACCTACGGAGAGTTCAAGGCCTACATGTTCGATGTGACGACGCCCGATCAGATGACGGGTGCGTGCGACACGTCGCCGTCGAAGGTTTTCGTATCGAACGAATACAAGCCTGCCGGGGCGGTGGTCAATGCGGCCGGCGACGTGCTGATGACGGCATCGGCCGACGGATACAAGATGAATCTCTACTATACGGACGCCAATACCAATGCGCTGGTCGCTTGGGAGTTCGACTGTATCGACAAGTAACACCCCTTTTGCCTGCATCCCTCTGACCGGGGATGCAGGTCCTAAAACAAACATAATTTTGAAGATGAAAAAGAATGTTAAATGGTTTGCGGCGGCTCTGGTGGCGCTGACGCTGGGATACGGGGCTGTTTCGTGCGGCTCGGATTCGAAGGAGCCCGAATGGGAGTGGCCCGATCCCGACCCGGATCCCGATCCGCAACCGGGAGTGGAGAAACCCCGCTTCATCTGGGTCGATGCCGCGGCCAACTTCCCCGATTTCGCCAACAGCAAGGAGAATATACTGCGCGATCTGACCAAGGCCAAGGAGGCCGGATTCACCGATATCGTGGTCGATGTGCGGCCTACTACCGGCGACGTGCTTTTCCGTACGTCGGTGGTCGATC
>ENA-OXEG01001205-OXEG01001205.1-human-gut-metagenome-genome-assembly--contig:-NODE-1205-length-13050-cov-5.820546_pt1 | contig 13050 bp, 11 predicted proteins | sample MGYA00249355_ERZ652243 | MGnify/ENA primary metagenome ERZ652243 (study PRJEB26925, sample SAMN05826944) | human gut metagenome | biome: ENVO:2100002; feature: ENVO:00000062; material: ENVO:00002003... | reverse complement strand
GCGTCAGATGTGTATAAGAGACAGGTGCTGCTGATCGTAAACGGCGCAAGACAGCTGGCACACCGGGGCAAACTGATTTTCTGATAATGCAGGAGATAGGATTTTTACGCAGCTCCCGGTTACAGATATGGAACTGCGTAAGCGAAGCTTTTCGGAAAGGAGACCGGCGTGCGCAGGCATTACATTTTTACCGATAAGAGGGAATCCAAAAAGGGGATATTGTCAGCAATGCTGGGGGCAATGTCCCTGATTTCTGTTTTCCTGACCGTCTATTTTACCTGGCAGAATCATGGGACGGCATATGTGCGCTACGGCGTGGTGGCACTGCTGTGCCTGATTTTTTCTGCGGCAGGTCTGGTAATTGGAATTATGGCGAAGCTGGAAGAGGATAAATTTTATCTGTTCGCCTGGATTGGCATTGTGTTGAACGCCCTGACCCTGTTGGGGATCGGGGGGATTGTGGCAGTAGGAGTGTATGGATTATGACAGTAATGGAAGAACGGTTTGAGCTTGCCTCACAGCGTATTTTGGAAATCGAAAAAGAAAAACGGATGCCGGAGCAGTTTCAACGCTATTTTGCAGAAAACGCGGACTACCTGGGCGTCCTGCTCGAAGAATACAAATGGATAGCGTCCGGGGCGATGCGGGAAGCCTCTCTGCAAGAGCTGGAACGGCACAACGAAAGCTGCTTCATCGACCTGATGGGACGCAATTATGAGACGAGCTATGCAAACCCCGACTGGGCGTATGCACAGCTTGGCGAAACCTTTGGACAGCTGCTTTCTGCAGTTGCGGCGGAGCTGCGCAGCCTGCCTGCGTTTATTTATGAACAGGATCTGGAAGGCATCACGATCCGCCTGGAGCTGTTTGTCGAAATTTACTGTGCGTTTGCAGAAAGCTTCGAGGAGACAAAAGAAGCACCGGAATATTCCCGGATCCGGGATATTTTCTACTGGTTTGCAAGCGACTATGCGGAGCTGACTGCAGAGCATGCGATCCGCCATACCGTGGACTGGGGACAGAGATTTGCGCTGGACATCATCGAAAACGCAGATCTGTCTGATATCCGTTACCTGTTCCGGTTCGGGGAATATATCGCGGATGATCAGTGGAAGCTGGCAGAGCATTTGAATGGTCTGCCGGAAGAAAAAATTCAGAAAATCGCAGACACCTACACGGAGGGCTTTCGCAAGGGCTTTGAGCTGGCAAAGAAGCCTCTGGACAAAAAGAAATCCGTCCAGATCCGTTATCCTCTGGGCTTTGAGCGTGTCGTAAAAGCTGCAATTGAAAACTTCAGAAAAATGGGCTTAGAGCCTGTCATCGCCCGCACACCTGCGAGCTTTGCAGAGGGACGCAGAGTGTTCCGGCTCGGATTTTTCGGCGGTGCAGTGAACCGGCAGTTCGATTATGACCATGAAAACGATAAGGCACTGTACCTGGACAAAAAATATGTCCACAGGATGCTGGAATGCCGCAAAAATGCGTGGGAAGAGTACAAAGATATGGCGGTTGTCCATGCAGGTCCCGCTGTTATCGAAGCATTCGGCGAAGAGCCCTTCGAGCCTGCGAGCAAGGAGCATCTGCTCACCTTATCGGCCGAACAGCAGAAGCTGTATGTCGAATATCAGAGCCAGGCGGGTGCGATGACGAACGAATATATCGATCCGGAGGAAAGAAGCTTTACCTGTATCGCGTTCCCGGTTCCGGGCATCGGCGAGCATTTCCCGGAGATTTTCGACGAAGTATTAAAGATCAATACATTGGATTACAAGACCTACGAGACAATTCAGCAGCACCTGATCGATGCGCTGGATAAGGCAGCGTGGGTGGAGATCAAGGGACGCGGCGACAACCACACCGATATGAAGGTCATGCTCCATACGCTCAACAACCCTGCGCAGGAAACGAATTTCGAAAACTGCGTGGCGGACGTCAACATTCCGGTTGGGGAAGTGTTCACCTCTCCGAAGCTGACCGGAACAGAAGGCGTTTTGCATGTACCGCAGACGTTTTTGCGCGGTATGCAGTATAACGATCTGGAGCTGCAGTTTAGGGATGGCATGATTACCAAATACACCTGCCGTAACTTCGAAAAGGAAGCGGAAAACGAAAAGCTGCTGCAGGATGGTGTGCTGTATCATCATGATACGCTGCCGATCGGCGAATTTGCTATTGGTACGAACACGACTGCTTATATGGTGGCGCGCCGTTATGAAATCAATGACAAGCTTCCGGTGTTGATTGCAGAAAAGACTGGCCCCCACTTCGCAGTGGGTGATACCTGCTACAGCTATGAAGAAGACCGCATGACCTATAATCCGGATGGCAAGGCGATCATTGCGCGGGACAACGAGGTGTCCGCGCTTCGTCATACCGATCCGGAAAAGGCATATTTTAACTGCCACACAGATATTACGATCCCGTACGCAGAGCTGGCAGAGGTAACAGCAGTATGTGCAGACGGCACCAGGATTGGCCTGATCAAGGACGGATTCTTCGTACTGGACGGCACGGAAGAATTAAATTTGCCGCTGTATCAGGGATAAACATCTTACAGTTCACCCGCGCTATTCGCGGGAAGGTGCGTTACAGTTCACCCGCGCCATTCGCAAAAACGCATCTTCGATGCTTTCCGCTGCGTTGCAGATTTGTTATCATACGATAACAAACGCTTCGCGCAGATCGCACTGCGGCGGATTGGAATCCTGTCGCTTACGCGACCCGCCGCAGGCGAAGAATCCTGCAAAGCAGGATTCTTTTTTGCTCATAAAGTGGCGCTCCCTTCGCAGCTTCCCGTGCACAGATTCTCATGCGAGCATGGAATCTGCTTTCAAAAAGGTACGAGTGAACTGTAATATAAAAATAGGTTGCATCTGCCAAAAAAGTTTAGTACACTGTAGATTGATAAGTTGCGACATATTTTGACAGGAGGATAAAAGCACATGGCACAGGTCAGTATTGTAATGGGCAGTGATTCCGATATGCCTGTAATGGCAAAAGCAGCTGAGATTTTGGACAAATTCGGTATTTCCTATGAAATGCGGATTATTTCTGCACATCGGATGCCCGATACTTTTTTTGAATATGCACAGACCGCGGAGGAGCGGGGCGTAAAGGTGATTATCGCCGGCGCCGGTATGGCAGCTCATCTGCCGGGTATGTGCGCTGCATTGTTTCCGATGCCGGTGATCGGTATCCCGATGCACACGACGTCTCTGGGAGGCAGGGATTCCCTGTATTCCATCGTTCAGATGCCCTCCGGTATCCCGGTGGCGACCGTTGCGATCAACGGCGGTGCAAACGCAGGTATTCTGGCGGCGAAGATTTTAGCGGTTTCCGATCCGGAGCTTCTTGCAAAGCTCAAGGCTTACAGCGCAGAGATGAAAGACGGCGTACTGAAAAAGGATGCAAAGCTGCAGGAATGCGGCTATCACAACTACACAAAATAAACAGGTGCACAGGCACGGTATGGAGGATCAGATGGATTACAAGAGTTCTGGAGTGGATATTGAAGCCGGATACAAATCGGTGGAACTGATGAAACAGTATGTAAAGACGACAATGCGCCCGGAAGTGCTTGGCGGACTGGGCGGTTTTTCCGGTGCATTTTCCCTGGAAAAGATCAAGGATATGGAAAAGCCTACCCTGGTATCCGGTACAGATGGTGTCGGAACCAAGATCAAGCTCGCCTTTCTTATGGACAAGCATGATACCATCGGTATCGACTGCGTTGCCATGTGCGTAAACGATATCGCGTGCGCAGGCGGCGAACCGCTCTTTTTCCTGGACTATATCGCATGCGGCAAAAATATTCCAGAGAAGATCGCAGAGATCGTAAAAGGTGTATCCGCAGGCTGTGTACAGTCGGAAGCTGCCCTGATCGGCGGCGAGACAGCAGAGCATCCCGGACTGATGCCGGAGGATGAGTACGATCTGGCTGGTTTTGCAGTCGGCGTAGTGGATGAAAAAAACCTGATTACCGGTGAAAACTTAAAGCCCGGTGACGTGCTGATCGGCATGGCAAGCTCCGGCGTGCATTCCAACGGCTTCTCGCTGGTTCGTAAGGTATTCGACATGACCGTTGAAAGCTTAAATACCTATTATGATGAGCTGGGCGCAACCCTGGGCGAGACCCTGCTGGCTCCGACACGCATCTATGTTAAGGCGTTAAAGGCAGTCAAAGAAGCCGGCGTAACCGTAAAGGCATGCAGCCATATCACCGGCGGCGGCTTTTATGAAAACGTGCCCCGTATGTTAAAAGAGGGTACCCATGCGGTGATCAACAAAAACAGCTATCCCGTTCCTCCGATTTTTACCCTGATGGCGAAAAAGGGCAATATCGAAGAGCATATGATGTATAACACCTATAACATGGGACTGGGTATGATCGTCGCAGTAGATCCCGCCGATGTGGATAAGACCATGGAAGCAATGAAATCTGCAGGCGATACCCCTTATGTGGTAGGCACCATCGAAGCAGGCGAAAAGGGAGTGACCTTATGTTAAGGCTTCTGGTCTGTGTCTCAGGCGGAGGCACGAACCTGCAGGCGATTTTCGATGCGATTGACGCGGGAAAAATCCGCGATGCCGAAATCGCAGCGGTGATCAGCAACAACCCGGGCGCATATGCGCTGGAACGCGCGCGGCAGCATAATGTGGAAGCAATCTGTCTTTCTCCGAAATCTTTCGAGAGCAGAGAGGCATTCAATCATGCCCTGACCGAAAAGGTAAAGGAAATCGCGCCGGATCTGATCGTGCTGGCAGGATTTTTAGTCGCTGTTCCGGCAGAGATGATCGAAGCGTTCCCAAACCAGATTATCAATATCCATCCGTCGCTGATCCCTGCGTTTTGCGGCGTTGGCTTTTACGGTCTGCATGTCCATGAGGGTGTGCTTGCGCGCGGTGCAAAAGTGACCGGCGCGACGGTGCATTTTGTGGACAGCGGAATGGATACCGGTCCGATTATCTTACAGAAGGCGGTTGAAGTGCAGCAGGGCGATACACCTAAGAGTCTGCAGCAGCGGGTCATGGAGGAAGCGGAATGGAAAATTTTGCCCCAGGCCATCGACCTGATTGCCCAGGGCAGAGTAACCGTTGTGGATGGAAAGACGATTATCGCATCGTGATGCAAAATTGCATCGCATAACAGCGAAAGCGCCTGAAAATATGGAGGTTCATATGAAAATTCTGATTGTGGGAAGCGGCGGCAGAGAGCATGCGATCGCTGCAAGCGTGGCAAAGAGCCCGAAAGCAGAGAAGATTTACTGTGCGCCCGGCAACGCCGGAATTGCGCAGCTGGCAGAGTGCGTTCCGATCGGCGCGATGGAATTTGACCGTCTGACCGAGTTCGCAAAGGAAAAAGAGATCGACCTCGTTATCGTCGGCATGGATGATCCGCTTGTCGGGGGCCTGGTAGACCAGCTGGAGGCAGCCGGGATCCGTGCATTCGGTCCTCGCAAAAATGCGGCGATTCTGGAGGGCAGCAAGGCATTTTCCAAGGAACTGATGAAAAAATACAACATTCCGACGGCTGCCTATGAAGTGTTCGACAAGGCAGAGGATGCGTTGGAATATCTGCATACCAAAGCGAAATTCCCGATCGTTTTAAAGGCGGATGGCCTTGCACTTGGAAAAGGCGTTTTAATCTGCAGCACGTTGGAAGAAGCGGAAGACGGCGTATGCACGATTATGACAGATAAGAAATTCGGCACAGCCGGCAACAAGATGGTCATCGAAGAGTTCATGACCGGACGCGAGGTTTCCGTGCTGTCCTTTACAGATGGCAAGACCATCCAGATCATGTCCTCCGCCCAGGATCACAAGCGCGCAAAGGACGGCGATCAGGGCTTGAACACTGGCGGCATGGGCAATTTTTCTCCGTCTCCGTTCTATACAAAAGAGGTTGATGCGTTCTGTAAAAAATATATCTATCAGGCTACCGTCGATGCAATGTCTGCGGAAGGACGCACCTTTCAGGGTGTAATTTTCTTCGGCCTGATGCTGACACCTGACGGCCCGAAAGTGCTGGAATATAATGTCCGCTTCGGTGATCCGGAAGCGCAGGTTGTGCTGCCGCGTATGAAAAACGACATTCTGGACGTTTGCGAGGCATGTATCGACGGTACGCTCGATCAGCTCAAGTTGGAGTTTGAAGACAATGCGACAGTTTGTGTTGTGCTGGCATCGGACGGTTATCCGTTAAAATACGACAAGGGACTCCCGATTTCCGGCCTGGAAGCCTTTGACGGAAAAGACGATGTGTTCTGTTTCCATGCAGGAACCAGGTTTGCAGAAGACGGAAAGACGATCCTGACCAACGGTGGACGTGTGCTGGGTATCACAGCGAAGGCGCCTACCTTAAAGGAAGCGCGCGCAAAAGCGTATGCAGCGACCGAATGGGTCAATTTTGCCAACAAATATATGAGACACGATATCGGTAAAGCGATCGACGAAGCATAATATACCGATAGAGCACTGGCGACAGGCGAAATCGGAAGCCTGGCTGAGGAGTTTGGAAAAGAGAAAAGGTCCGCAGAGACCTTTGCGGATCGGAATCAGAAAGGTACGTAAATTAGAATGATGAAATGGACGACCAAGTTCAGCACTGTGCTGGGATGTGCACTTGCTGCGGTATTTTTATTTACATCCACAATGGAAGTCGGCGCTGTGCCGCTGACCTCTTCCCCGAGCGGAACGACAACGACCACAACAACCGACACCAATGCTGCAGAGGACGGAAATGCTGATGCAGCCGTAGAGGATAATGCCGCAGAGGATAACGCAGCAGAGGATAACGCCGCAGGGACAGCTGCTGCAGGAACCGTTACCAGCGCAACCGTAACCTCTTCCAGCGTTAATATCAGAAGCGAAGCTTCCACCAGCGCAAACGTTGCAGGTAAGGCAACCAGCGGACAGGAGCTGACCGTTACCGGCGAGACACAGGGCAGCGACGGCAAGACCTGGTATGCAGTAACATTTGATAATGTAAGCGGATATATCCGTTCCGATCTGGTAGAGGCACATGTGTCGGAGGCGACAGCAGAGCCGGCTGTTGACGAAACTCAGGAGACGGAGGAACCGGCGGAGGAGCCGATCGTAGACAATTCCGCAGATTATTCCGTCGCCTTTGAGGATGACGGAAGCGGCAGCAGTGCATGGTATCTGCATGATAATACTATGGGAACCAGATATCAGGTCAGTGACCTGCTGAATGCAGAGGAGACCAACAAGAACAACCAGGCGACCATCGACCAGACCGCAAAGAGCATGCGCTTTGTCGTTATTCTGATGGCGTTTGTAATTGTAGTTCTGATTATCGTTGTAACAATCCTGATCATCAAAGTCAGAAGCACGTATGAAGACTATGACGATTATGATGATGACGAAGAGGACGACGAGGATGACGAAGACGACGATGAGGATGAGGACGAGGAAGAGGAAGAAGAACGTCCGCGCCGCTTCGGCCGCAAAAAGCCTGCCCGTTATGTAGAAGAGGATGACGACGAGGACGAAGACGATGACGAGGATGAGGACGAGGAAGAGGAAGAAGAGCGTCCGCGCCGCCGTCCGGCAAAGAAGGCTCCGGTAAAGAAGCCTGTCCGTCGCCCCAGAGTCGACGAATATGAAGACGAGGATGACGAGGATGAGGACGAGGAAGAGGAAGAAGAACGTCCGCGCCGCAAAAAGGGCAAATCCAAAGATTGGCAGTCCAGGAATTTCCTGGATGATGACGATCTTGAATTTGAATTCCTTGACCTGAAATAAATCTTCCAAAAAGCAAGCATTCAGAAAACAATAGAAGCACGTTCTGCGAACATGCTATTGTCGTGAATCCATGAAAAACATCCGGCTTTTGCTGCAAACTGCCCGCTGTCTGGCGGGAGCACAGGAAACAGCAGTGCCGGGTGTTTTGTTTTATTCATGACAATAGCATGCTCGCAGCGCGTGCATGCTATTGTTGACTATTTTCAGGATTCTTGTTATAGTGTTTCTAGAACACTTTAAAGAGAAAATGGATGGGAGATCAGCATGATTCTGGAAGTAGATTTTAACAGCGAAGAAGCGTTATATATACAGCTGCGCAATCAGATCATTGTCGGGATTGCGACAAACAGGCTCAAGGAGGGAGAGTCCCTCCCGAGCGTGCGGCAGCTTGCAGAATCCATTGGGATTAACATGCATACAGTGAATAAGGCATATACCGTGCTCAAGCAGGAGGGCTTCGTCAAGGTGGACAGACGCCGCGGCGCAGTGATTGCGATTGATGCGGATCGAATCAGTGATCTGGAGCAGATGCGGGAGTCGCTGCGGGTCATTCTGGCACGGGCAAGTTGTCGGAATATTTCCCGCGAGGAAGTACATGCTTTGATAGATGAGATTTATGAAGAGTATGGAGGACTATAACAGATGCAGTCACAGTTTACGGATAAGGCAAAAACTGCCCTGCTTTTGGCAGAGCGGGCGGCAAAAAGCCTGCATCAGAATTATGTTGGGACAGAGCATATCCTACTGGGCCTGATCAAAGAAGGAACCGGTGTGGCATCAAGGGTTCTGACGGAAAACGGGGCAAAAGAAGAGGCGATCCGGGAAATGATTCAGGATCTGCTGGCTCCAGAGACGCCCAATCCGGTCATAGAGCGGGACGGTTATTCCCCCCGGGCAGAGGAAGTTCTGGAGGAAAGCCACAGACAGGCGGAAAAGGCAGGCAGCGCGCTGACCGGAACGGAACATATTTTGTTAGCGCTTTTAGGAGATGGGGATAATGTTGCAGTGCGGGTGCTGCAGACGCTGTCGCTGCCGCTGCAGAAAATCATGCGGGATACGCTCCTGGCAGCAGGACTGGACCCTACGGCGTACCGCGAAGAGCTGGGACGCAGGCAAAAAAAGAGCCAGACCGGGACGCTGGAGCTTTACAGCCGGGATCTGACGAAGATGGCTGCACAGGGAAAGCTCGATCCGGTTGTCGGGCGCGATCAGGAGATTGGGCGCGTGATTCAGATTTTAAGCCGCAGGACGAAGAACAATCCGTGCCTGGTAGGAGAACCCGGTGTCGGCAAAACGGCGATCGTCGAGGGACTTGCGCTTCGGATTACGGAGGGCAGCGTGCCGGATACGGTAAAGGATAAACGGGTTCTGATGCTGGATCTGTCCGGGATGATCGCGGGAAGCAAATACCGCGGCGAATTTGAGGAGCGAATTCGTAAGGTCATCCGTGAGGTGACAGACGACGGAAATATTTTACTGTTTTTGGATGAGCTGCACACACTGATCGGTGCAGGCGGCGCAGAGGGGGCGATTGACGCTTCCAACATTTTAAAGCCGTCCCTTGCGCGCGGCGAGATTCAGCTGATCGGCGCGACAACGCTGGAAGAATACCGCAAATATATCGAAAAAGATGCTGCTCTGGAACGCCGTTTTCAGCCGGTTACGGTCGAAGAGCCAACGGAAAAAGAGGCGATCGGCATTTTACAGGGAATCGTTTCCAGATATGAAGAGCATCATAAAGTAAAGATTCTGCCGGAAGCCCTCGAGGCCGCAGTACATCTTTCCAATCGCTATATCAACGACCGGAAGCTCCCGGACAAGGCGATCGACGTGATGGACGAGGCGGCTGCTGCGGTGCGCCTGCAGCGGATGCAGACGACTGACGAGGCAACAGACCAGGCAAAGGAAATCAAAACGCTGGACGAAAAGCTGGAGCAGGCGATCCGCGATCAGGATTTGGAGGAGGCCTCAAGACTAAAGCAAAAGCTAAAGGAGGCGCTCACCCGTTACGAAAAGCACCAGAAACGACAGGAAAAGAGCCGCAAAAAGGGGCAGCCAGAGGTGACAGCAGAGGATATCGCAAAGGTCATTTCCACTTGGACAAAGGTTCCGGTGAGCCGCCTGACCGAAAAAGAGAGCGAACGGCTGTTAAAGCTGGAATCTATTCTGCACAAGCGCGTGATCGGACAGGAAGAAGCCGTATCGAGCGTTGCGCGGGCGATGCGCCGCGGCAGAGTCGGACTGCAGGATCCGAGACGACCGATCGGTTCGTTTTTGTTCCTCGGCCCCACAGGTGTCGGAAAGACGGAGCTTTCCAAGGCGCTGGCAGAAGCGATGTTTGGTTCGGAAAACGCACTGATCCGCGTGGACATGTCGGAATATATGGAAGGACACTCTGTTTCGAAAATGATCGGCTCGCCTCCGGGCTATGTCGGCTTTGACGAGGGCGGACAGCTTTCTGAAAAGGTTCGCAGAAATCCGTATTCGGTGGTTTTATTCGACGAAATCGAGAAAGCGCACCCGGATGTTTTCAATATTTTGCTACAGGTGCTGGACGATGGGCATATCACGGATTCCAGAGGCAGGAAGGTCAGCTTCAAAAATACCGTCATCATCATGACGTCCAACGCCGGTGCACAGCGGATTGTGGAGCCAAAAAATCTCGGCTTTGCGGCAAAAGAAGATGCGCAAAAGACTTACGAAAAGATGAAATCCGGCGTGATGGAAGAGGTAAAACGCCTGTTCAAACCGGAATTTTTAAACCGGATTGATGAAACGATCGTATTCCATCAGCTGACAAAAGACGATATGAAGCGAATTATCAATCTGCTGGCGCAGAGCCTGATTACGCGCTGCCGGACGCAGCTGGATATCAGCCTGACACTGACACCATCTCTGAAAGAGCATATCGTAGAAAAATACAGCAACCTGAAAATGGGTGCAAGACCGTTAAAGAGAGCAATTCAGACGCTGATCGAGGACGCACTTGCGGAAGAAATTCTGTCGGGACGGGTAAAATCCGGCGATCATGTGAGTGCAGGCTTCCGCGAGAATAAAGTTGTTTTCAGCGTCAAAAACAAATAAACAGCAAACCGCCGCAAAGGCGGACAGGAGGACAAAAGAATGGCAGCAGTAGCAGAACTCATCAGAACAGAAGCAGACGGAAAGATCAGCTTCGGCAATCATCTTCTGCAGGAAAAGAGCAAGAAGGAGGGCTTTGAGGCTGGCGGCGATGAGTACAAGGTAAAGACTTTTAAAGAGATTACCAAGCTGGAAAGAAACGGCATGTTTGTCTATGAATCTGTGCCCGGCACGAGCGTAGAGCATTTTGCGGAGAGCGAAAATGGCGTCAGCTTCACGGTAGAGGGCACAGAGGACGCGCAGATCACACTCGGTCTGGAGGAAGATACGGAATATGATGTGAAAATCAACGGTGAGGATGCGGGCAGAATGCGCACGAACCTTGGCGGAAAGCTGAATGTGAGCGTGGAGCTTGCTGGAATCGGAGAAGTAAAGGTAGAAATTTCAAAATAAATGGCAACCAAAATAAAAACCAGATTTTTCTGTCAGGAATGCGGCTATGAAACGGCAAAATGGCTGGGGCAGTGTCCGGGCTGTAAGGCGTGGAACTCCCTCGTAGAGGAACCGGTTTCTGTGACCGCAGGCGGAAAAGAGAAAAAGCAGGTGCTGTCCGGGGTGCAGAGCGCTCCGGCGGTGCTGAATGAAATTTCGATGGAAGAGGAAAGACGCACGGAAACCGGGATGGGAGAGCTCGACCGGGTACTGGGCGGCGGAATCGTTACCGGCTCGCTGACGCTGGTCGGCGGCGACCCGGGTATCGGCAAATCGACGCTTCTTTTGCAGATGTGCAGGAACCTTTCGTTAAAAAAGCAGCACATTTTGTATGTATCAGGCGAGGAATCCTTACGCCAGATCAAAATGCGCGCGATGCGGATCGGCGATTTTTCGGACACGCTGGAGCTGTTCTGTGAGACGAACCTGAATCGGATTGAGGAGGTAATCCAGCAGAAAAAGCCTCAGATCGTCATCATTGACTCCATCCAGACGATGTACAATGAAGCGGTCAGCGCGGCGCCCGGCAGCGTGTCGCAGGTGCGCGAATCGACTGGTGTTTTGCTGCGACTGGCAAAAGGCCTCGGTATTTCGATTTTTATCGTCGGCCATGTGACCAAAGAGGGAACGGTAGCAGGTCCCAGAGTGCTCGAGCATATGGTGGATACGGTGTTGTATTTTGAGGGCGACCGACATGCATCTTATCGAATCCTCCGGGGCGTCAAGAATCGTTTTGGCTCAACCGATGAGATCGGTGTGTTTGAGATGCGCCAAGAGGGGCTGACAGAGGTGTTAAACCCGTCGGAATTCATGTTAAATGGCAGACCTGCCGGCGCGAGCGGCTCGGTCGTCTCCTGCTCAATGGAGGGGACTCGTCCGATGCTCACGGAGATTCAGGCGCTCGTCTGCCACAGCAATTTTGGCATTCCACGCCGTCAGACGACCGGAACGGATTTTAACCGCGTCAATTTGCTGATGGCGGTATTGGAAAAACGGCTTGGCATGCAGATCGGGGGGTGTGATGCTTACGTCAATCTGGCAGGCGGCATTCGGATTACAGAGCCTGCCATCGATCTTGGAATCGTGATGGCAATCATGTCGAGCTTCAAAAACAGCCCCGTCCCGGAGGGCGTTGTCGCCTTCGGGGAAGTGGGCCTGAGCGGGGAAGTACGCGCCGTTTCGATGGCGGAGCAGAGAGTGAGGGAGGCGCAGAAGCTCGGTTTCACAACCTGTATCCTCCCCCAGGTCTGTCTCGAAAAAATGCCGAAAATTTCCGGCATCCGATTAGTCGGTGTCCGCAGTGTTGCCGATGCCGCGCGGGAGCTGTAAGAACGCCCTACAGCGGCTGGTTGGGATAACCCGGAAAATAAAACGGAAGGGTCGCACCCGGAACAGGATATACTGCGATCTTGTCGTCGAACAGATTTTTTTCAGACGGCACTTCGTCATTTTTGGAAACCGGATTGACGCCGTCGGGAGAGAGGATGCAGTCATCCGCAAGGTCAGAAGGACGGTCTGATTCTGGAATTACAGGATACATGACAAAAACCTCCTTTTCATTGTTGGATTCAAAAAGCGATAGGAAAGCTTTTGGGATCAGTATGTATCTTTTTTGGGGAAAATATTCTATTGTTACTATTCTATTGTTACAGTTTACCCGTACCGTTTGGGGGCAGATTTCATGCTCGCATGAAAATCTGCTTACAAAAAGGT
>ENA-OXEG01001182-OXEG01001182.1-human-gut-metagenome-genome-assembly--contig:-NODE-1182-length-13287-cov-8.081091_pt1 | contig 13287 bp, 14 predicted proteins | sample MGYA00249355_ERZ652243 | MGnify/ENA primary metagenome ERZ652243 (study PRJEB26925, sample SAMN05826944) | human gut metagenome | biome: ENVO:2100002; feature: ENVO:00000062; material: ENVO:00002003... | reverse complement strand
GCCTGACCGGGATGTTCTCTGAGGACAGGTCGGAGTTTATTGCCAGCTTTGACGAATATGACCTGCTTATCATTGACGATTTGGGTGTGGAGCGCAGTACCGAGTATGCGATGGAGCAGATGTTTTTCGTCATTGACAGCCGCTACCGCAGCCGCAGGCCCATGATAATCACCACCAACCTGAAGCTGGCCGAACTTAAGAACCCGCCCGACCTGGCCCACGCCCGTATCTATGACCGTATCCTGGAACGGTGCGCCCCGATCCTCTTTGCCGGGAAGAACTTCCGGGAGGAAAACGCCGGAGCCACCAAGCAGGCGGCGAAAGACATTGTAAACCGTAAGCATGAGTAATTTTTTGCCGGACGGAGCAGCCCCGCCCGGAGAAAGGAGCGCCATGAGCGAAGAAATCCGCACCATGCAGACCGCAGACACCACCCCGGCCAGAGCGCCGGAGGACGCCCCTGCGCTGGTAAAGAAAATCGGCAAGACCACCTACAAGGTGCGCGTCCATTTCAGCGATACCAGCACCGAAACCATGAGCGACAAAATCAAGCGTATGCTCAAAAACGAGATACAGCAGATGTGACCGGCTGATAAAGCCAGCCGCCTTGTGTTAAACTGATGATGGTACACACCAAAACTTTTAGCCAAGGAGGACATAAAAATGCTGTACGAAGAAACGGAAAAGAAAGAGATTGAGAGGGTTTACGCGGTGTTTGCCGACTACATCCGGGAAAGCCTCTATCTGGAATGGTTCTGGTCTGACAAGCTGGGCTATCTGCTGCTGAAAATCGGCGCGGAGAAGCGGTATATTGCGGAGAATGTAATCATCTATACCGCCGAGCAGCTTGCCCGGATACTGTTTTCCGAAGTGTCGATGGATGTGTTGCAGATGACCGGCAACGACCACACTGAACAGACCGCTGACCCTCTGGAATTGGCCGAGATAAAGCGGCGCTGGCAACCCTTCCTTGAACGGCTGCCGGAATACCAAACCGTTTGCGAAAAAATCCTTGCCGGGGAAAAGTAACCCCACCCGCCTGAGTGTCAGGAGCATGAAAGTGCTTCTGGCACTTTTTTTGTGGCTTTTTTGTGAATTTGATTAAAAAGTCCTTGACAACTCGTTTCGGGCAAGACCGCAAAATCCATTTTGGTAAGCGCCGCCGTGCGGCTGGCCACCTTCAATATCCCGCAGTACGCCAGAATGACAATGGTGGATGAGATGGACTTTGGCAGCCTGGGTGAGAAGAAAAAAGCCATCTTCTGCGTGATCCCTGTTGATGACAGCAGCATGAACTACCTTGTGGGAATGCTCTACACCCAATGCTTTCAGGCGCTTTACCGCAGGGCGGACGAGAAGCACAACGGACGGTTGCCTGTGTCGGTGCGTGTCATTCAGGACGAATGGGCGAATGTGGCCCAGCCGGAGAGCTATCCGAAGATCCTTGCTACCTGCCGCAGCTACAATATCGGGCTGAACATCATCGTGCAGAACATTCAGCAGATCAAGGCGCTGTATGAAAAGGAATGGGAGAGCATCATCGGCAACTGCGATACGCTGCTGTTCCTCGGCGGCGGCAACGAGCCGACTTCGTTGGAGTTTATCGTAAAGCTGCTGGGCAAGGAGACCATCGCCACACGCACACGAGGGCAAACGAAGGGACACAGCGGCTCCAGCTCTACCAACTTCCAACAGACGGGACGCGACCTGATGACCATTGACGAGGTGCGAAAACTGGACACCCATAAAGCGATCTTGTTTATACGAGGGGAAGATCCTGTACTGGACAAAAAGTACAACATCAAGCGCCACCCAAACATTAAGCTGACAACAGACGGTAAGGCAAAGCCTTATATCCACAAGCCGCAGGGCGCGCCGGATTACGCACTGCCTGACCTGCCCTATGCGTTCAAATCACTGGATGATTATGATTTTATTGACATGGAGGAACCTAAACATGAATCTGAACAAGAAAAACCTTTGGAAACCGATGGAGCCGAATAAGGTGAAGCGGCGTTATTGGACGGCGGCTGGGGCTGCTGTTCTCTGCATTTGCTGCGCTACGCCTGCGATGGCGGCTGGCGGCGATCCGCTGGATATTGTAAACAATCTTTCCGATTTTATCTTCAGCATCATCAAGGCGCTGGGCGTTATCATTCTTGGCTGGGGCATCGTGCAGGTGGGTATGTCGATCCAATCCCACGATGCCAGCCAGAGAACGCAGGGCTTTCTTTGCCTCTTTGGTGGCTTAATGATCGCCTTTGCAAAAGAAATTCTGACCGCCATCGGCGCGATCTAATGAAAAGAGCCGGGAGATACTGCCTTGCGGCGGATCTCCCGGCTCCCTTGCGGGAGGTGATTTTCATTTGGATAACAACTGGATCGTAGAAAATCTGACCAACGCCTTTGGCGTTTGGAACAGTAAAATGACGGAAATGTGGTCGCTGCTGACGGAATCGCCCCAGACCTTCAAGGGCGGCACCATCTGGCAGACCATTGTGACCATCAATGGCGGAATGCAGGCCATCGGCTACGGGCTGCTGGTGCTGTTCTTTGCCATCGGTATCTTCCGCAGTGCATCCAGCTTTCGGGACTTTCAAAGGCCGGAGCATTTGCTGCGGCACTTTATCTACTTTGTGCTGGCAAAGCTGGGTATCACCTATGGTATGGACTTGCTGGTAGATGTATTTGATGTGTGCAACGGCATTGTGGCAACGGCGGCGGGCAGCATTGGTGGCTTGACCGGCGCATCCGTGGCGCTGCCGCAGGAGATCGCGGACGCCATCGGAGATGTGGGCTTTTTTGCAAGCATCCCCCTTTGGCTGGTGACGCTGCTGGGGAGCTTATTTATTACGGTGCTGGCCTTCATTATGATCCTCACCGTCTATGGGCGCTTTTTTAAGATCTATATGTACGCCGCGCTGTCCCCGGTGGCACTGGCATCCTTTGCGGGAGAAGGGACATCCCATTTTGGGAAAGCGTTCCTCAGAAGCTATGTGGGCGTGTGCATGGAGGGTGCGGTGATCGTTCTGGCCTGCATCATCTTTTCAGCCTTTTCCTCCAGCGGTACGCCGGTGGTGGATAGCAGTGCCTCCGTAGTGACGCAGGTGTGGAGCTATTTGGGCGAGGTCATATTTAATTTGCTGGTGCTGGTAGGCTTAGTGAAGTCCGCCGACCACATCGTAAAGGAAATGCTGGGACTTTAACCAAAATCATGGCGAATACCGCCACTGCTTCCGATTTCCTCAAATGCGCGAATGATCTCCTCAATTTTTTGAAAGCACTCACTGTCATTAAGACGATCATCTTCGATAATTGTCTTGATTTTACAGAGCGCTTGATAGCATTGTCCTTCCACTATCTGTGTAAATGGCTCATTCTGCTGTGGGAAAGTGATCTGCACCTCACCTTGGGCAAGGATGTGACTTAATAATTCCATAGCCAACTCCACTTATGAACACCTCAACTTTCTGTATGGGGATTATATCCCCTTAATACATGGGATTATAACCCCCATAATATGAGTAGTCAAGCTGAGGAGGTTCCCATGATTAAATTCGACAAGCTATGGGTGGTTATGGAGCAGAAGGGTGTCACTACCTACGCCCTTCGTGAAAAGGGCGGCATTGACAGTAAGACCATTCGACGGCTCAGAAATAACGAGAACATGGAGACAAAAACCTTAGACAAGCTGTGTAAGGCGTTAGATTGCAAGTTGGAAGATATTGCGGAGTATATCGCGGATTGAGTAAAGATGATTTGGAGGCTATTCCAAATCATCTTTTTATTATATTTGCAGAAAGAAGGGTTTTAATTGGAAATCAAAATCAACAAGGAAATTCGCGCGTACCGTGAAACACTCTTTTTCGGCCTGTCCGTGCGGCAATTCATCTGTTCCGTTCTGGCGGTTGGCGTAGCCGTGGCACTGTATTTCACCCTGAGCCAAGTGTTGGACCGGGAAACGGTAAGTTGGGTGTGCATCGTTGGCGCGGCTCCCGTGGCCGCTGCGGGTTTTTTTCAGTACAACGGTCTTACGCTGGAACGATTTTTATGGGCGTGGCTGAAATCCGAGGTCATCATGGCAGGCAAGCGTGTCTGGAAAGCGGAAAACTACTATGAAGAAGCGATGAAACGCGAGGTGAAGAAACATTGATGTTTTTTAAGCAGCACCGCAGCGCAGAACGGGACGCCTTTTCCGTTCCCCACAGCGTTCAAAAATCTATTCCCATCAAACGTATTTATCAAGACGGCGTGTTTCAGGTAAGCGGCAAGTTTTCAAAAACTTGGCGCTTTTTTGATGTCAATTACGCCGTGGCCTCCCCGGAAAAGCAGCGGGAACTCTTTATGACCTACTGCTCCTTCCTGAACTCGCTGCCCATCGGAGCCACGGCAAAGATCACGCTCTTTAACCGTCAGCTCAATCAAAAGGACTTCGGTCGGACGCTGCTCATGCCCATGCAGGGCGACCGCCGTGACCTCTACCGGAACGAGTATAACGCGCTTGTTTTGGGCAAGGCGGCGGAGAGCAACAATCTCATTCAGGAGAAGTACATCACCGTTTCGGCAGAAAAGAAAAGCGTGGAGGAGGCCCGCGCGTTCTTCTCTCGTGTTGGGACTGACCTTACCACGGGACTTTCCCGTATGTCATCCAGTGTCCGGGAGATCACGGTCAATGACCGCCTGCGGCTTCTGCATGACTTCTATCGCCCCGGCGAGGAACAGCTATTCCGCTTCGATTTGGAGGACACCATACGCAAAGGGCATGACTTCCGGGACAGCATTGCCCCGGACTGTATCTCCTTTCAGAAAAATCACTACGAGTTGGGCAATCATGTGGGCCGTACCCTGTTCCTTCGGGAATATGCCAGCTTTATTTCCGACGAGATGATCACGGAGCTGATGGACTATCCCCGAAACATGATGCTTTCCATTGACATTATCCCCGTGGCGATGGACGAAGCGGTGAGCATTAGCCGCAAGCAGATCATGGCGGTGGACTCAGACATTACCCGCTGTCGGCAGCGGCAGAACCAGAATGGCAACTATGACGCCAATATCCCCTATGAACTGGAACTGGCACGGAGCGAAACAAAGGAATTTATGGACGACCTCATGAGCCGCGACCAGCGCATGATGCTGGCTTTGGTGACGCTGACACATTTGGCGGACGATCTGGAGCAGCTCGATCAGGACACCGAGGCCCTGCAAGCCATCGGGCGAGCGCGGGGTTGTCAGTTTAACATTCTGCGCTACCAGCAGGAGGACGCCCTGAACACGGTACTGCCCCTCGGCCTCAAGCGCATTGACGCTACCCGCACCCTGACCACGGAGTGTACCGCTGTTCTCATGCCGTTCAAATCACAGGAAATTCAGGACGCGGGCGGTATTTACTACGGCGTCAACGCCGTATCGCATAACCTCATCGTCTGCAACCGCGGAAATCTGCTCAACGGCAACGGATTTATTACCGGCGTGTCCGGCTCCGGCAAAAGCATGGCGGCCAAGCAGGAGGTCTCCGCGCTGGCGCTCTCTACCGACCATGATATTATCATCGTGGACCCGGAACGTGAATATGGCGAGTTGGTGAGGGCATTGGGCGGCGAGGTCATCACCATCTCCGCCTCTGATCCAAACGGCTGTCACATCAACGCACTGGACTTGTCCGAGGGGTATGGCGACGGCAGGGAGCCGTTGGTGATGAAGTCTGAGTTTATCATGTCACTGTATGAACAGCTCATGGGCTCGGATAAGATCGAGCCGCAGGAGAAGTCCATCATTGACCGCAGCGTGGGCAACATCTACCGGGAGTATATCAAGAATTTCCAAGGTCAGCCGCCTACGCTGAAAGACCTCTATGACGATTTGATGAAGCAGGTCAACCCGGAGGCGCACCGGATCGCGCTGGCACTGGAGCTGTTCACAGTGGGTAGTTTGAATGTATTTTCCCACCAGACCAATATCAACACAAAAAGCCGCATTCTCTGCTTTGACATTCAGGACCTGGGTGAAAATCTGAAATCAGTGGGCCTGCTGGTGATGCTGGACGCCATTTACAACCGCGTTATCCAGAACCGCAGAGAGGGAAAATACACCCATGTCTACATCGACGAGATCTATCTGTTTTTCGCCAACGGGAGCGGCAGCGGACGCAGTATTACCAATTACAGCAGCGAATTCCTCTACAAGTGCTGGAAGCGTTTCCGTAAATACGGCGCGACGCTCACCGGCATTACACAGAATGTGGAGGAATGTCTGCTGTCCAATACGGCGCGTATGATGTTCGCAAACTCCGAGTTCCTGCTGATGCTCAATCAGGCCACCACCGACCGGGAGCAGCTTGCCCGACTGCTGGGTGCATCGGATACGCAGATGAGCTATGTGGACAATGCCCCGGCTGGCCACGGGCTCATCAAGGTGGGCGGAGCCATCGTGCCCTTCGCCAATGAGCTGCCCAAGAATACAGAACTGTACCGCCTAATGTCAACCAAGCCCGGTGAGGACTGATGCCATGCGGGACTTGAAGATTAAACCCAGTATGGACACGCCAAAGGCAAAGCTGAAGAATCCCGCGCCTAAAGACGCCGATTCCCTTCTGAAACAGCACATGGACAAGCGACAGCGGGAAAAAGAGCCGGAAAGCCGCGACCCTGTGCGCTACGCCACCGACCGCGTGGAGAAAAATATGCGCCGTGGCGCATCTGGGGCGGCGGATGCCTCGCGGCGCATGATAAAGCACTACCGAGGAAAGCTGCGACAGAGTAAAGAAAATGTGGTGGGAAGTCACAGCGCGGCAGATATGGCGATCGGTTCGGAAAGTGTTTTCATCGACACACCGATGGAATATGCCTTTTCTCCGGTAGAAACCGCTGCACGAAATGAAGTCGGAAACCGGACCATTTCTCCGCAAACTCGCGGAGGTACAAAAAGCGCAAATGCCGCCCCGCAGGAGCGTGGGCGGCAGAAAGCTGCGCAGGACGCAAAAGCCGCCTATCGGCGGAACCTTGCCGAGAAAAGAATAGCAGAGCGGCACATTGTACCTCCACCGTCCGACCGTGGAGGTACAATGACCACTCCGCAGAAAGGCAATTCGGGGGCATCGGCCAAGGGCAGTCCTGCCCCCAAGAGCGGACAGGCCATGACCAAGGCCACGCGCACCATGCGTGTTCGACCAACTGACCACGCAGCGCCGAACAATGCAATCATCACGCACCGCGCAAGGGCGGCGGCGCAGAGAAAGGCGCAGCGGAAGATGCTTCAGGAATCCGCGCAGAGCGGCGGAAGGGCTTCCAAAAAGCTGGGCAGCGTGGCAGTCCAGGCAGTGAAAGAAATCGGGAAAGGAGTGGCATCTACGGTCAGCTCGATCCTGTCGGCAGGCGGCGGTGCGGTGGTGCTGGTGCTGATACTGACGGTGATCCTTGTGGCGGCAATCGTGGCGTCCCCCTTCGGTATCCTCTTTTCCAACGAGAGCCGGGAGGCGGGCGTTGTGCCGCTCTCCGCTGCGGTAGCGCAGGTCAATTATGAGTACAACGAGCGGTTGGAGGAATTGCAAACAGCGGACAGCTACGACTCCATCTCCGTGACCGGGCAGTCTGCCGATTGGGTGGAGGTGCTGGCGGTGTTCGCGGTGAAGGTGGCAGGCAGTAACGATGCGGATGCCGCGGACGTGGCCACCATGGATGCCGACCGCATTGCCCGCCTGAAAGCGGTCTTTTGGGACATGACCGCAATCAAAACGGAGGTGGAAACGATCAACCACCCCGGCAGCGGTGATGATGGCTGGACGGAGCGAAACCTCTATATCACCATTACCGCAAAAACGGCAGAGGAGATGAAAACCGAGTATCATTTCAACCGCAACCAGATCGCAGCGCTGGACGAGCTGCTGGAGCAGCGGGGGCTTCTGCTGGAGCTGTTGGAGGATGTGTACTCCGTCAGCGGGGATACGGCGGCGCTTATCCGCAGTCTGCCGGAAGATCTATCGCCGGAGCGCGAAGCGGTGGTACGCACCGCCTGTTCTCTTGTCGGCAAGGTGAATTATTTTTGGGGAGGAAAGAGCCTTGTGATCGGCTGGGACGCCCGGTGGGGCGAGCTGCGGCAGGTCACGGCGGCAGGCAGCTCCACCACGGGGACCTACCGCCCCTACGGACTGGATTGCAGCGGCTGTGCGACACGTTCCTAACTGAAAAGGTTAGGCGTGAAACAAAAAATAAGGATTGAAAGGAGCCAGATAAAGTTTCATAGAACTGATATTCCAAGAAGTGGAATGACGGGGTAACGCCCTGAAACGCTCCCCTAAGCTCGCGGTATGCGGAGAGGTGCGCAAACGCCAAACCGTGTAAAGCCCGCTAAAGACGGCTGAGAGCTACCCTAACGCTGGGAGTTTCCCAGAGCGAGGAAAGTGCGCCAGAGGTGGCGTGTGTAGGTTATAGGCCGGGGGTCTATAAAGCGTCCATGGTGAGAATGCAGGTTCGTGACCTGCCGACGAATGTCCGAGTGTACGGGTCTAAATGCAGACATGGTAGAAATGCCATGACCGCCAAGCGCGGGGTACGTGGGGTGGAGTAAGGTTAGTCTGGGATAAAACACCCTGCCGTGTTACAGGCACGGCCAAGCGTACAGGCTTAAAGGACACACCTAAAGACGCCATGAAAAAGATAGGAATATCGGAACGTGGAAAGGTTAGAACATGGAGCATTTGCGTGCAATGAAGTGTTGGCGAGGGAAAGCCGCAAGGTATAACCCGCCTTTATCTAACCGAGAGCGATGTCATAGTACCGATGAAACCGTGATAATAAGCGGTGGAGGGATAGGCATTAGTCGTAGATTGAAAGAACAAATCAGAATGAAAAATGCAAAGGTTCGAGTATGACTAAGAAAGGCCACTTCTCGGGAAAGAGGAGGATGCCGACTTTGCCAACCGCAACGAAAGAACAGAAAGTGCAGAAAATCCGAAACGCTGAGTATTATGATTTTCAGGGTGTACAGGACACTTTATACACACAGAGCAAAGAAAACAAAGTGTTCAGAAAATTGATGACAATTATTCTCTCAGAAGAAAATATCATGCTGGCCTATCGCAATATCAAGAAAAATACAGGAAGTCATACACCCGGCGTGGATGGAAAAACAATCAAAGACCTGTCCAAGTGGCAGGAAGATAGCCTGATAACCTATATACGCACCAGATTAAAACACTATATTCCCCAACCGGTAAGACGTGTGGAAATTCCAAAAGCAAACGGTAAAACAAGACCGCTGGGTATTCCGACCATCATGGACAGATTGATACAGCAATGCGTCCTCCAAGTAATGGAGCCAATTTGTGAGGCGAAATTCCATGAACGGAATAACGGTTTTCGCCCATGTAGAAGTGCAGAACACGCCATCGCACAAGTTTACAAATTCGTACAGCGCAGTGGACTGCACTTTGTGGTGGACATTGATATTAAAGGGTTCTTTGATAATGTCCAGCATGGGAAACTGCTGAAACAGCTTTGGCAGATGGGTATTCGGGATAAAACCTTGCTCTCCATCTTGTCAGCTATGCTAAAGGCAGAAGTCGCAGAAATCGGCTTCCCAGAACGGGGAACGCCGCAAGGCGGCATCATCTCGCCGTTGCTGGCAAATGTGGTACTGAATGAATTGGATTGGTGGATTTCCAGTCAATGGGAAACTATACCCACACACCATCAATATGCGGTTACCATTGCGCCAAACGGAACAGCGAGTAGAGGAAAGACTTATCGCGCATTGCAAAGCACGCAGTTAAAAGAATGTTGGATTGTCCGATATGCGGATGACTTCAAAATTCTTTGCCGCAAGCGCAGTGATGCGGTAAAGCTATTTGCCGCCACACAGCAATGGCTGAAAGCGCGTCTCGGATTAGACATTAGTCCTGAAAAGTCGGGGATAGTGAACTTGAAAAAGCATTACACTGAATTTCTGGGCATCAAAATCAGAGTGCGTCAAAAAGGGAAAAAAGCCAACGGGTCACCAGGGTACACAGTTTACTCTGGGATGACAGATAAGGCATATCAGGCAATGAAATCAAAGGTTCAGCAGCATACCAGAGCAATGGCACACCCGGCAGATACAAATGATGGGAGCCGTGCCGTAGATGCCTATAACGCCTATGTGCTGGGCATCCACAATTACTATCGTATCGCAACAAATATAACTCTGGATATGCGTAAAATAGCCTTTCTGGTCAAACACGAACTAAATGCACGCCTGCGAAGATATACGCAAAAATCGGGGGATAAACTCCCCAGTTATATTGCTGAACGGTATGGAAACAGCAAAATGCTTCGGTATGTATATGGACGGGCATTGATACCGATAGGGTATCTTAAACACAAAGCCCCCATGTTCAAGCCGAAGAAAGTCAATCGTTACACCCCAGAAGGGCGAGCCGAAATCCATAAAAGCCTCTCATGCGTCAACATTTCAATCCTAAGAGAAATGATGAGAAACCCCATCATGGATAGGAGTGTTGAGTACAATGACAATCGCCTATCGCTCTACTGCGGGCAAATGGGACGCTGCTATGTGACTAAACAGCCGCTGGAATTGGGGCATATGCACTGTCATCACCGCATACCAAGGCACTTCGGCGGAGATGACAAATACGGAAATCTGGTGTTAGTAACAGATGAAGTCCACCGCTTGCTTCATGCAACACAGCCAGATACGATTGCACATTATATGCTGAAACTGAAACCTGACAGCAAACAACTGAGAACACTAGATAGACTTCGCAGATGGCTGCAACTGCCCGAATTTCAATCCTATACATCTTATTAAAAAGAGCGGTTGTAATTTTCATTGGTGATTTTCATTTCAACTTACGATGGAACGCCGTGTGAGCTGAAAGGTTCACGCACGGTGTGGAGCGGGGGAAAACCTGGAGATAGTATCAAAGGGTTACCTATCGCTATTTGTGGATTGGGTTTTCTACAATCAGTCTGGCGGCAGCTATGTCATCGGCCATGGTGGAGGGGCTACTATGCAGCACTCATACTGCACCGATATTTCGTGGGCGGGCGCACAGCCCGGTGACTTGGTGTTCTACCCGGATAATTCCCATGTGGGCATCGTTGGCGGCAGGGACGCAAACGGAGAATTGCTCATCATTCACTGCGCCAGCGGCTATAACAATGTGGTCATTACTGGCAAGGAGGGCTTTACCTCTGTCGGTAGACCACAATACTACGGCGAGTAGTTGAACAGAAAAGGCCCTACCCAGATATGGTAGGGCCTTGAGACTGTTTTTAAGATTATGGCTTATGGGTATTTTACTGAGCTTACAATCGGCAAGACAATTTAGAGGTTAGTTACCTGCATTTCTCTTGTCACGATACATTAGAAATTGGCGTAAAATAGCTGGGTCCGATCCATTCGCCTTTTTCGTTAAACTTTCCCGAGCTTTGGATTCCATAAGTCTTTGCGTTGGATGAAGCCGTGAGGACATCCTTGGCTCCACTGTCAAATAATCCAGCTCCACTATCGCCAGGATTGCATTCGTAATTTCCTTCGCACATATCCGTCAGAGTCACATACGGAGGAAACTGGACAGAAACACCCGTTCTGGTAATTTTGCCTACGGTCTCTCCAGATGTTGCTCCCAACATGTAAACCTGTTTTCCAGCGATTGGGGTCGCCTTCGCCACGACAGGGAAAAATTCGCCGCCATACGGTGTGATTTTAGACCAATCACCGGACAAGCTTCCGAGGTGGCTAGTAGCACTTCCAATCTTTGTGCCCATAAGATCTTTTACATCAACTGTTCCGCTAAATCCATGTCCCGCTGAATATGCTTTCGAAGCTGAAAGAGCCGGGCCGAGCGTGTAAGCGTAATTTCCGATAAGGATTTTGCCACCCGTGAGATATTGTGTAGTGGATGCCTTTGCTGTAAAGGAAACAGGAACTTTACCGTAAAGCGAGAAAGGCGAAGCGTTGTTATCTGTTTCATAGCCTACAGTCGAACGAATCACGTTATTGCTGTCATCGATAAAATTCAGATAATCCGTCTTTCCGCCGTGACTTAAAACTGCGGCCTTAATTGATTCAATATTATCGTCGCTATAGTCTTTTAGACTAATATCCACTTGATTCGTAATTTCGTTTGCATCAAGCATCATGATGCTATAATCAGACATATATCCTGTAAGGAAATTCTTTATGCGCTCCAACTCAGAAAGGGAGTACGTGACTGTGCGGTATTCCACGTCAATATCTTCGGGTGCCTTTTGAGCAAGCTGGGGCCTGAGAGATGTTGCCTTCTGAGACGCGATAACATTAACAACAAGCGTATCTCCTTCATAATAAAGGCCTCCAAACTCGTTGCTGGACATCTCAGCAGTAAGCAGCTCTGTAAATTCGTCCTCTGTGAGCACTTCATTTTCTGCCTCATTCGCAGAAATTGCTGCTGCTGGAAAAACGCACATGCTCATGCAAATCCCTAACGCAAGAATCAGCGACAAGTACTTTTTCATTTTATCCATCCTTTCAAATTTGTGATGTGAGTATTGTAGAGCTAAAGTTACTTTTGCGGGGCGTTAACGTAGGTTGGATTCACTGGAAAGAGATGCATCTACACTCGAGTCAGACGTATCATAAATGGTCGTAGTGAAAAGAACGAGATCGGAATCCTCAAAGTGATTTTCGGCATACGCAATAACAGAGTTCCAGAAGCTGTCACTATAAGAGAACTCGTCGACTGGATAATCGCTGATTGCCCAATGATAGACCTCGTCACAAGCGGGATCATAGCTGATGGATATATCTATTAAATGCAGGTCATCGTTGGTTAGAATTGCAACCGTTTTGTCTTCGGATGCTGCGGAAAAGAGCTTGCCGTTGTCGATATCCATTACAAAAGGTTCGTCGAACGGTTCGTCTGTCAGCAAATTAATAGCAAACGCTGGAATACATAGGATCATAACCATTGCGCAAGAGAGAACGAATGATAGAAGTCGGTTCATAGGTTTCATTTCTGTCTCCTTTCTGTGTAATAGTCATTGAGTTATGATGAGGCATAGATCATTTGTGCGTCGAGCTTTGTTAAAATATCCTCCCCTTTTGGCTAATTTGATTTATGCCTTTTGCTAATATAAGACAACGAAACAGTAAAGGTGCAACACCTTTTCACGGTGTAGCGCTATAATGCAAAATAAATAGAGGCCCCGTACTGCAAGATGGCAGCGCGGGGTCTCCGTTTATTTGCAAAAATGGGGGGCGCGATAAGAAATCCTATGTAAATTCTGTTAGTTAATTATAGCGCTATCT
>ENA-OXEG01001152-OXEG01001152.1-human-gut-metagenome-genome-assembly--contig:-NODE-1152-length-13569-cov-15.789996_pt1 | contig 13569 bp, 9 predicted proteins | sample MGYA00249355_ERZ652243 | MGnify/ENA primary metagenome ERZ652243 (study PRJEB26925, sample SAMN05826944) | human gut metagenome | biome: ENVO:2100002; feature: ENVO:00000062; material: ENVO:00002003... | reverse complement strand
CGAGATGTAGCTCCGTCTCGTGGGCTCGGAGATGTGTATAAGAGACAGGCGTATATTTACCTGATAATTTTATGTCCAATGGAAGGGTGCCGATTCCCTTACTCAAATAGGCGTTTGTTCTTAATGTATTGCTCCATCCTCCATCTTGATAAAAATTACTGATCAATAGTCCCTTTGAGGTTGTGACGGTAATATGCGTATCTCTATCCTTGATATAACTTAAATTGCCATACATCGAAAGCCGGTTAAACAAGCTGAAATAGGCATAGGATAAGTTTCCCTTAAACCTTTTTGCAAAAGGGTTCGATAATTTTGAGGGTAATTGGAGGTTATTGTATCCTTTAGCCAAAATCTGCTGAGAAAAGTAATCGATGGTTGAAGGAGAAACAGCTTCAGAGACAGACAGCATTAACCGATGCTGGTTACTCATTACTAATTCGATTGAAGCATGTGGCTCAATATAAAAAAGAGATTTCTCTCTCAATAGTTCCGGAGATGTTTTTTGTCTATAGGAGGAAAAATAAGAGCCTATGTTAAACCGGAATACCCCCTTGTTTTTCATCAGACTAATGTAAGGCCTGAATACACTTAAATCGGCTGTTTCCTCGTTTATACTCGTAGGATAAGCCATCTTAAGTTCATTCCAATTCATCGACATGGAAAACTCACCTCGCAGATATATATTATTCAATACAGGATACATTCCACCTACGTAGGCGTTGAATCCTTTTTCCATGTTTTTTTTTATGTGTTCATGAAAATAAGGATAAATAGAATTTCCATTTATATGGGGTAATGGAAGCAGTAAGACATCGGTATATATGTCACTATTGATCTTTCCTTTGTTGAAAACAAAACTTCCTCCACCGAAAAGAAGCCCTTTGCTCAAAAGCCATTTCGTCTCAATATCCTGTTTAATACCGGAAAAGTGATTTTTCGGCTTTTCTAATGCATGGATATGATTATCATTGAATGTATTAGCATAGATATTATCGGCATTATGGTTTCGTATGTCTATCTTTGTCTTAGCACTGACAGAGAAAAAACGAGAAGGAATCCATTTCTGAGACAAATATTGAGATACAAGTTGGGTCTCTTTATCGGCAGTACCTGTTGATATATTTGTAAAATAATTCTCCGGCAAAGTATATGTATCCGTCTTTGTATGCGCCCCTTCTGATTTACCTTTGTTGAACAGTGTACTTGCTCTGAGTTTGTAGCTTGAGTGAGGGGTCCATGATATATTTATGTTTGCTAAACCTGCCGTACGTGCATGTTCATTCGTCGGAGGCAGTAAGAATTGTTGTTCTTCAGGAGATAAACTTAAAGATGTCTGCGTTGAAGCTCCACTTCGGATCGATTCAAAGTCTATGATATTCGACATATAATCTTGAATCGAAAAAACAGCCTCACCTGTATTATTGGCGTTAATGATGGTACTGGCAGATATTTTTGGTAAGACTGTAATCAAAGATGCTTTGCTGATAAATTTGTCTTTCAGGCCGCCTCCGCCTTCAAAAGAACCGCTTAAAGCAACTTTTTTATTGGACTTCAGATTGAGGGCTAATTGTTCTTCTGCCTTGAAAGCATGGGCAATATCACCATCCGTATAATTCGAAAGCAATTCTATCGAATTGGCAAAATCAGGAGGAAGCGTATTCATGGCAACACCGGAAGAAGAGGATAAAATATCCTGCCCGTCAACCAAGACCTTTCCAATTTTCTTTCCTTGATATGAGATATTTCCTGTCTGGTCAACTTCCATACCAGGCATCTTTTTTACTACATCCCCAAGATTACGTTCATTCCCCAGTGTGTAATTCTTGCTGTTAAAAACAATTGTATCTCCTTTAGCATAAGCATCACGTGCTCTTGCCACAACAACAACCTCTTCCAACTCTTTTGTGTCTTCTGTAAGAGTTATATCGAGAGGTGACTTAACTGCCCTAAGAGAAATTTGTTTATGAAATCCCAAATAGCCAATTGAACGAACATGAATCCATCTCTCGTCAGGAATAGCCGAAAGTTGTCCTATCCTAAATTGCCCATGCTCATCCGTTACAGCATAGGAAATGTCTTTTTTAGATAAACTATCCGTTGAGATAACAACACTTGCATATGAGACAGGTTGTTTTTTTTCATCAAGCACTTGTCCTTTTATCGTAATTGTCTGTGCATATGAAACCTCATATCCGAATATCAATCCGAATAAAACAAAAAGAACATTTCGTGCAACATATCCAAAGATGTGCATGAGAACGATTTTTTCTTTACATTTTTATGATTTGAATACCTCCCGGCTGATGTTTGGGATCCACTCCTATTTCTTTCATTTTTTTCTCTCTCAGTTTTATGAACTCTTCCCGACTCAAAACTTCCCCTTTTGAAGGCGGTGTAATCTTTAAAATTGAAGCTGTGTACTCAACTTTCCGTGCCGAGTAAACAAAACTACCGCTTTCTATCTCCATGATTAAACCTGGTAAACCACAGTACCCAGCCGGGCCTATTTGTATAGGAATCTCTTCACAAAACCATGCAGTAATAGGCATCTTATCAATATGAGTAATAGCTTTCAAACAAGTTTTACCTAAAATAACCTTTGTCTCCTTGCCAATCGTCCACGCTAAAGTTGCAAAGGGTTCTTTTACGATGAATTTTTTATCCATAATACCCTCTTGGGACACACGTTCTCGCTTCTTCATGTCTAAAAAAACACTTCGTTCTCCTCCGACAATAAAGTTTTTTCCTTGAAAAGCCTCCGAAAGAGCAGAGAATCCATAAAGTCCATCATGGAAATACATCGTGTATTCCTGACTTTTTTCTTGCATTTTTTGTATTGCAAGTTTTCGAATTTGTTCATTCTCGATTTGTTTTATTTTTTCAGGAATCTTCATTTCAAAAGAATAAGAAACCGTCACAGCTTTAGACTGCGAGAAACTTGGCAAAGCGCTCATCATTAAAAATATTGCAAAAAATAATCTGGCCATAACACAACTTTTTACCACCCAAAGCGAGAGTATTGCCTCCCGCTTTGATTATATTATAGGACAAGTTATCCAAAAGCCTATAGTCAAAAAACAGACTTAGTTCTTTTCGATAATAATAATAACTACTGTACCATCATCATAGATGATGATCCAAACCTCAACCTCTTGTTGCAACTGAGTTTGAGCCTCTGTTACAACGTTTTCAACTGCTACTTCCTGGGGAAGTGATACCATCTCAGTTGCACCTGCTGTCGGGGCAAAGCACATAGCAGCTAATGCTACGGCTAACGATGCGAAAAACTTTTTCATAGTCTTCTCTGTTTTTTTGTTTGTGAAAAATAAATTGTAGAAAGCACTCTTTTGCTTTCTCTCGCTGGGCAAGGTAGAAAAAAAAAATATCGACTGCAAAACTTTTTGTGTGTTTTTCCGCGCAAACGAATGAAAAATACCCAATAATAGGGATGCGAAAATACGCCTCATTAAACACTACCATATAAACCTAACCTTGTTTTATCAACCTCTCCATATCGTTTGCAATCTTTTGGTCTGTGATTTGAGCGTAAATTTGTGTGCTGGCAATGGATGAATGCCCCATCATCTTGGCAATGCTCTCCATCGGAATACCTGCCTCCAAAGTCAGCGTACCGAAGCTATGGCGGCCGACATGCCAAGTTAGCGGAGTTCGAATGCCACACGCCAAACCTACGGATTTAAGGTAAGTGAATAGTTTGCCTTTGCTTATCGTGTCGGGGAATATCTTCGTGTCGGGGAGTGTCTTGCAATTGCTCTCGTTGTCGTTCTTATAATCCCTCTTGCTTTTTTCTTTTGTGTAAAGGGAGAGTATCTGCTCCGCTATCGGATGCAGGGGTATCAAACTCTCCACTTCTGTTTTCTGTCTTGCCTTGCGGATATATCGCCTCCCTTCGCTATTCGTTTCGATTTGCGAAGCTCGGAGGCTCTGCAAGTCGGCAAATGCCAAACCCGTAAAGACAGAGAAAAGAAACATCCTTCGGCTTAGTTCCGCCCCTTCCTCCTGCAACGGGAATGCCAAGAGCTTTGCCACATCGCCTTTGCTCAGGAAACGAGGCTTGCACTCCACGGCTTCATACTTCACCTCCTCAAACGGATTGAGGCGGATTGTCCCCTGGCTGACGGCTCGATACATCAGCCGACTCAACCAACACAAATGCCCGTTTATCGTTGCAGGGGCATAGCCCTCCTTCTTCAAATGGAAGCGGTAATCATCAAAGAAATCTATCGTAAGAGCCGTTAGGGGAATATCCTCCTCGCCACGACTTCGCACAAAGGCGTTAAGCTGTCTGTCGGAACACCGATTGTTGCTATACATTCCCTCGCTCTTGCTTTCTCGTTGGGCTTTAAGTTCTTCCGTACTAAGGGCAAGAAGTGCCGTTGGAGTTCTCCCGATGCCTTGCAGGTAGTTCTTCAGAAGCTGGGCACTGACCGCTCCATATTTGTAGAGTAAAGCATTGTATCCCTGTTCGATTTCTTCCCGAAAGTTTTGCAGGTGTTGATTGGTATTCTTGTCCGTTGTTTCCCCTCGCTTCACACTCCAATCATGGGGAACGACACTTTCTCCTGTGATTATCACTACGCTTGCTCCGTCAATGGTGATACGGCAAAGGATTGCCGTTGTGCCGTCCGCTTTGGTCTTGTTCTTATTGATATAGAATAGAATTTTGAATGTACTGCGCATAATCTTTTTCGTGTGCTGTATGAATGATAAAAACTTTGTCTTCTAAAGCTCCTAAGCTTTCGGGCAAAAGCTTTATTGCTTTCTTCCAAAAGCTTAGGTGCTTTTGAGGGCATATTCTTGAATGTCACAAAGAGAGTTGCAAATCTTCGGTGAAAGAGAGAAATCGCTCGAACTCGTCGAAGAGCTTCTTCGGGGTAACGTGGGCGTATCGCTCAGTCGTTTGGATGTTGCTATGTCCCAGCATTCGACTCACCGTTTCAATAGGAACGCCTCGCTCCAAAGTAATCAAGGTGGCAAAGGTATGCCTCCCAACGTGAGCCGAAAGAGGTATAGAGATACCAGCCCGAAGTTGGAGGGCTTTGAGTTGGGTGAGGTAAGCCGAGTAGACAATAGGCGCAAAGAGCATGCTGCGTTCCTCTGATTTATACCGCTCTATCAAACGCACCGCTTCGGATAGAAGCTTCACACGGCAAAGGGTGTCAGTCTTTTGTCGGCGGAACTTCAACCACAACGCCCCCTCATCATCCGTAAATAGATGCTCACGACCAAGGGCAACCATATCACAATAGGCTACCCCCGTAAAGCAAGAAAAGAGGAAGAGATTACGAGCTGTTTCCAACTCCACTTCATACGGCTCAAAAGTCAAGGCTTGCAACTTATCCAATGAAGCTCTGTCCAATGCACGAGGTTGTTTGTTCTCTCCTCGTTCAATCTGTATGTGAGCGAACATTTGTCGCTCTGTCAAGCCCTCACGATACGCCAAACGGCAGACTTTCTTCACCACTAAAGCCATCTTACGATAATAACCTTGCGAATATCCCAACTTCCCGACAGAATAGTGTTGCAAGCATTCCAAAAAGTCTTCCTCTATCTGTCCGAAAGAAATATCTGTCGTGTGATACTTCTCTCGGATAAAGGCTTGCAAGTGCTTGCGAACAGTGTGGTAACTACTCATAGTCGTAGCCTTTATTTCGATGCCCACCTTTTGCTCCATCTCTTCGACCATTCGGTCGTATCGCTCCAAGAAGGTGGTCTGGCTCTGCATACTTCCTTGAAACTGCTCCTTAATGCCTGTTGCCGTAAACACCGCACCTCGTTCGCAAAGAAGTCGATAAGCCGACTGTACCGAGAGAAGCAAGCGTTCCAACTTGCCATTCGTTGCCACTGCTTCACGGCTTTTGCCGTTCAGTCTGCTCTCACGAGCGTTCCATAACTTGGGGTCGCACGATAGCTTACAACTAAATTGGGCTATAGTTCGCTCGTAGGTTATCCGCCCCATGATCGGAGCTTTCCCCGACTTGTCCAATCCGCTCTTTTTCAGGTAGAGCAAAACCTTCATTTTGTCTTTTTTCATACACTTCTTTTTTATGGGCAAAGTTACCCGATTTTGAAGCGTTTTCAGCTACGCAAAACATTGTGGTACAAAGCATAAGCACCGTAATAGCAGAAAAATGAGTTACCGAATACTCTTCTGTCGGTTACCTTCTCCCGCCTCTTCGTTACCAATCGGAGAATGAACTAACGATTTGGTAACGGAACTTCTGCACAAATCCACATCTTCTGCACTTTACCTCATTATGCAAACCACCGAGATATGGTGCAAATCCCTCTCATTTCCATTCACTTACCTTCAATCCTCTCCCTAATGCCCTTTCCGCTGATAGTTCCTCGTTATTTTTGATTATTACCTGCAATAATATTATATTTGCAAACAAATAAGAGTTGTTTGACAGCATGAGAAATATAGTGTATCAAAGCACTTTACCAATTTCTTATCCGTTGCCTATTCTCATGCGAGTTTCTTTTAATCTATTTGTAGTCAATTAAATACCTTCAGACTACATCAAATATACTAAAATAACACCTCAATACAAAAAAGCGCCGAAAGCATCGCGAAGAATGCTGCGGCGGTGATGAAATTTTTTGTTAAATCGAGATCGTGATTGCGTCTGCCCGCGAATGCGGTTGTGAGTGGATGCGGTTTTAACTAAAAAAAGGTCGTCATCCCGACGACCTTTTTCCTTTAAACCTTTATCTTAATCTAATACTATGAAAAACACACATGCAAAGGAAACAAGTTTTTGGAAACTGTGCAATAGCGCGGGTGTGTTTTTAACACTTATTCGCTAAAAAAATTAGCAAAATTCACCAAAAATTGGCTCGGTCGGGATTTTGTGGGGCCATATGCGCCACAAAAATGACCCGAATATCGGCTACTGCGGTTTCCTGGCCGTATAGATAGCGCACACTCCGAAGGTGAGTGGGGTGAGGCGTGCGTCGGTCAGGCCGGCTTCCCGCATAATATTGAGCATCCGGTTCCCTCCGGGCATCGCAGCTATCGACTGCGGCAGGTAAGTGTAGGCGCGGCTGTCGGAGCTCACGATGCGACCCACTGCCGGAATCACGGCGCGGGTATACAGATTATAGAACGGGCGCACGAGTTTCGACCCCGGCACGGCAAGTTCGACCACGCAGAGTATCCCACCGGGGCGAAGCACCCGGGCCATTTCGGCGTAGCCTTTGGCAAGCTGCTCGAAATTGCGCACGCCGAAAGCCACGGTGATGGCGTCGAACGACGCGCCGGCATAGGGGAGGGCAAGGCAGTCGGCCTTACGAAGCCCGATGCGGTCGGCGAGCCCGGCCTGCTCGACCTTGCGGCGTCCGAACGCGAGCATCTCCTCGCTCAGGTCTATTCCGGTGATTGAGGCTTCCGGCATGGAGCGGGCGAGTTGCAGGGCGAAGTCGGCTGTTCCGGTGGCTACGTCGAGAATATCCTTCGGGCGCGTTGCCGCCACCATTTCCACTGCCTTGCGGCGCCATCGGCGGTCGATGCCGAGAGTCATGGCGCGGTTCATGAAATCGTAGGCCGGGGCAATGGAGTCGAACATGCGCTCCACCTGCTCGGTCTTCGAGTCGGCTGAGCAGTAGGGGGTTATCGTTTCGGGTGTGGTGGCCATCAGTCGCGCAGCATGTTGAGGCAGGAGAGCACGTTGTCGGCAATGCGGCTTTCAAGATGCTCTTCAGGGGCTTTGACGAATTTCTGTCCGGTAATAAGTTCGTACAACTCGATATAGCGCTCGGATACTTCCTGGCAGAAAGCATCGGTCATCTCGGGTACGGATTGCCCCTGCTTGCCCATGAATCCATTGTCGATGAGCCATTGACGCACGAATTCCTTCGACAGCTGGCGCTGGGGTTCCCCTTTTTCGAAGCGCTCCTCGAAGCCGTCGGCATAGAAGTAGCGGCTGGAGTCGGGGGTGTGGATTTCGTCGATGAGAATAACGCGGCCGTCGCGTTTGCCGAATTCATATTTTGTGTCGACAAGAATCAGGCCCTTTTCGGCTGCCATTTCGGTGCCGCGGGCGAAGAGCTGGCGCGTATACTGCTCCATCACTGCGTAGTCCTCCTCGCTTACCAGACCCTGGGCGATGATTTCCTCGCGCGAGATATTCTCGTCGTGGCCCTCGGCTGCTTTGGTGGTGGGGGTAATGATGGGTTCGGGGAAGCGCTCGTTCTCGCGCATACCGTCGGGAAGCTTCACGCCGCATAGCTCGCGCTTGCCGGCTGCGTATTCGCGCCATGCGCTTCCGGTAAGATATCCGCGGATAATCATCTCCACGGGGAAGCCCTCGCAGCGGTAGCCTACGGTGACCATCGGGTCGGGCGTGGCCAGGCGCCAGTTGGGCACGAGGTCGGCGGTAGCCTCAAGGAAGTAGGTGGCTATCTGATTGAGTACCTGGCCCTTGTATGGGATGCCTTTCGGGAGGATTACGTCGAATGCCGAGATGCGGTCGGTAGCCACCATTACAAGGAGGTCGTCGACCACGGAATAGACGTCGCGCACTTTGCCGTGATACACGTTGGTCTGGCCCGGGAAATGGAAGTCGGTTTTGGTAAGTGTAGCCATTGTGGGTTGGATTGGGGAATATTGGGTGATAAATTGGTTTTGTCATGCCGGGGCTTCGGTTTCTGCGGCCTCGTTGACGTCGGGAGCCTGCTTCTTCTGCTCCTCGTCGAAAGCCTGGTAGGCTTCCACGATGCGCTGCACGAGCTGATGGCGCACTATGTCCTTCTTGCCGAACTCCACCTTCCCGATGCCGGGAATGTCGCGGAGTATGCGCAGGGCCTGAACGAGCCCGGAAGTGGCCGTGCGCGGCAGGTCGATCTGGGTTACGTCGCCGGTGATTATCATCTTGGCGTTGACGCCCAGACGTGTGAGGAACATCTTGATCTGGTGGGTGGTGGTGTTCTGCGCTTCATCGAGCACGATTACAGCGTCGTTGAGCGTGCGGCCGCGCATGAATGCCAGCGGAGCAATCTGGATTACCTTTGTCTCCATGTATTCCTTGAGCTTGACGGCCGGAACCATATCCTCGAGCGCATCGTAGAGCGGCTGAAGATAGGGATCGATTTTGTCCTTCATGTCGCCGGGCAGGAAGCCGAGCTTCTCGCCGGCTTCCACAGCGGGGCGCGACAGGATAATCTTCTTTACTTCGCGGTTTTTCAAGGCTTTGACGGCCAGCGCGATGGCCACATATGTCTTGCCGGTGCCGGCTGGTCCGAGGGCGAACGTCAGGTCGTTGTGGCGGAAACTGTCGGCGAGTTTCTGCTGGTTGGGTGTGCGCGCGGCGATGGGTTTGCCGTTCACGCCGTAGATTATCACTCCGTCGGCACGCGAGTCGTGGGGTGTCTCGCCCTTCATTATATCGAGGATTACATCCTCGGTGAGTTTGTTGAATTTGGCGCAGTAGGCTTCGAGTTCCTTGATTTTCTTTTCGAATTCCTCGGTCTCGGCATCGTCGCCTACCACTTTTATCACCGACCCGCGGGCAGCCATGCGCAGCTTGGGGAAAAGGTTGCGGATCAGCTGCATGTTGGAGTTGTTGACCCCGTAGAAGCTGACGGGATCGGCGCTGTCGATAATTACAATACGTTCTATCATCAGTCGGAATAATTCAGTTGCAAATTTACTAAAAAAAAGTCAAATCAAGGGTCTTCGCCTGCTCCTATGGCGGCATTGTGTATGGAAATCCGGAATTCCGGCGCGTCGCCTCGCCGTGGGGACTTCCGGTGCGCGTGGCAATCCATTTGTTTTATTAACAATGTACGCAAATGGAAGGTTGGTGGTTCGACGGTTTGATGAAAAAACATTATATTTGTGGGTATGCTGACAATCCACAAAGCCTCGGCGGGCTCGGGCAAGACGTTTCAGCTCACCCGCCGCTATCTCAAACACCTTCTCGGCAGAAAAAGCGATGCCGACGGCCGCTACCGTCTGCGCGAGCTTCCTGCAGCCGGACGTCGCAAGCCGATGGCCCACAGCGAGATTCTGGCGGTTACCTTTACCAACAAGGCCACGCAGGAAATGACCGAACGTATTATCAGCGAACTCGCGCGTCTGGCCGATCCGCGTCCCGACGCCGACCGCGGCGCTCATTTCGATTATTTCCTGAAGGAGTTCCACACCGATGGCGAGACTCTCGCACGCCATGCAGGAGCGGCCCTCGAAGACCTCCTGTTCAATTTCTCGTGGTTCAACGTCAGCACGATCGATGCCTTCTTCCAGCGTGTGCTCAACACGTTTACGCGCGAACTTGAGCTGTCGCCCACACGCACCGTGGAAATCGACGAGACCTACGCCATAGCCGTGGCCGTGGGCAAGATGCTGCAGAGTATCAATATGCCGGAGCCGTCGGAGGCCTCCGAGGCCGAGAAAACCCACCGCCGCTATATGGAGCACTGGCTTATGCGCTTCATGAGGGCGAAAGTGGAGAGCGGTGCGTCGGCCAATCTTTTCTCGCAGTCGTCGGGGCTGCAGCGCGACCTCTTCAGGGAGATCGCGAGCTTCCACAACGAGAAATACAAGCTTCACCGCGCGGAAATCGACGAGTATTTCCGCGACCCGTCGAGGCTCGAACGATTTGCCGCAGCGCTTTCCGGGAAGGGCTATTTCGCGCGCGAGAGCGCAGACCTCGCGGCCCGCAGCGGCAGTCTGCTGCCGGTCTTGGGTGCAACGGGCAGTTCCACCCTCCGAAAGTATCTCGAAGCGTGGGCCGGGGGCGCTCTGGAGGTGAAGAAGGAGAATAAATCCGTGCCGAAATGGGCCGAAAATCCCGCCTCGGCGTTCAACAAGGGTCAGAACCCGCCTGAAAGCATTCTGACGGAGGTAGGAGCGCTCAGCGCCGCAGTGCTTGAGTATAATCTGCGGCGGCGGTTCGCGGCATTGCTCTCCACCCAGCTCTACCAGCTTGGGCTTTTCGGCCAGGTAAACCGCTATCTCGACAGCTACAGGCGCGACAACGACTCGATGCTCCTTTCCGATACAGGCGATCTTCTCGGCAGCATAATCAGCGAGGAGGAGGCCCCGTTTATTTATGAGCGTATGGGATCGTCCATTCATCATTTTCTTATCGACGAGTTTCAGGATACGTCGCAGCTGCAGTGGCGAAATCTTGAGCCCCTGGTGCTCCAGAGCCTTTCGGAGGGATACGACAATCTGATTATCGGCGACGAGAAGCAGTGTATATATCGGTTCCGCAACTCCAGCCCCGACCTGCTCGGTTCGGGAGTCGAGACATCGGTGGAAAGTCGTTTCCCCGGCAGTGTCGACATCCGGGGCGTCGACGTCAGCGAGAACTCCAACTGGCGCAGCTCGCCGCTGGTGGTGAGATTCAACAACACGCTATTCAGCTCGCTGGCGCAGCTTTTTGATCCCGACGGCTCGCGCGGCATACGCGAAACCTACAGCGGACTGGTGCAGCAGGTCGACGACCGCCACGCAGGTATACCCGGCTACGTGTGCGTGCATTTCCTCCCCGACGATGCCGAGGCGGCCGAGACGGACGACGACGCCTCCTCCTCCGATGATGCCGCCGATGTGTCGGCGCGCACAGAGGCCCGCGAGCTCGACCGCCTCACCCGCGAGATTTCCCGGCAGCTCGACGCCGGTTTCCGCCCCTCGGATATTGCTGTGCTGGTGCGCAAGGGGTATCAGAGCAAGAAGGTGATACGGCATCTCATGGCCGTGATGGAGAATCCCGATTCAGGGTGGTACCACGGGCATGTGCCGGTCGTATCGGCCGACTCCATTCCCGTGGGGATGTCGCCGGCAGTAAGAATGGTAATCAGCATCCTCACCCTTACCGGCGAGCCTTCCAGGATTGTGAGTCCCCACCGACGCCCCGACGCCGACGGCAACCGGCCGATGGAGGTGAATCCCGTATATCAGCGCAACCGCCTGGTTCACCGCTTCGAAATAGAGCGCTTCACCGAAATCGACGATGTCGACGCCGAGGGGAATGCCGTGCGCAGGCGGCTCACTGATTCCGAGGCCCTTGCAAAGGCTGTGGCAGCTACCATAAGCGAACCGGGCGATCCCGGCTACGACGAGCGCCAGGCCGGGATTGATGCCGGCCTCGCACGCCTGAGCAATATTACCACTCCCACACTCCTGCATCTCACCGAAAGCATAATCCGCGATTTTCTGCCGCCGGAATCGCGTCGCTCCGACATCGCTTTCATCACCGCGCTGCAGGATATCGTGGCGGAGTTCTCGGAAAACGGCAACAACAGCGTGCGCGACTTCATGGAGTGGTGGAATCTGCGCGGACGTTTCACCAACGTGGAGGCGCCCGCCGAGCTGGCCGGTATAAATGTCATGACCATTCATAAGTCGAAGGGGCTGGATTTCAAGTGTGTTCACGTGCCCTTCTTCTCCGATGCTGTTGTGGGCGAGGACAATATGTACCGCCACAGCTACGGATGGTATCGCGTGGGGAGCGAGGCCGTTCCCTGGGCCGCTCCCGGCGATGTTCCGCCGTATATGTTGCTTCCCAATAAATTCAGCAACAAATCGTTCGAGTGTCTTGCTTCTCAGGCCGAGGCGTGGGAGGCCGAGCAGATGGTCGACACCCTCAATGTGGCCTATGTGGCGTTCACCCGCGCGGTCAACGAGCTTATAATCTACGTCGATAAGCTCGACGGCGCCCGGGATGAGCGTGAGAATAAGGAAAAACCGGCCGAGCGGTCGGGGTGGGGCGATTGTATCAGGAAAGCGATAGAGTGTGCCACTCCGGCCATGATTGCGTCCCTTGATGAGTCGAAGCAGCCGTGGACGCTTCCTCTGGCGGGCAAAACGGCTCTTGACGGCGAGGGTGAGTCCGTGTTCAGGCTTGGGGCGCCCGTAGTTCCGGGTCGTAGTGAGAAATGTGCACAGGAGGATGCTCAGACCGACGCAACGGGAGGGTCATCCGACGTTCCCGCCGACCGTACGCCGGCGTTTACAGCAGACTATTGCGTGAACCGCGCCCCGAGAGTTGTGTCGGAGATGGAACTGGAGCCCGTGTCGCATTTTGATTTCAACGACGAGCGCGATTACGGAACTTTCCTCCACAGCGTTCTGAGTAGGGTCCGCCATATCGACGACCTTGATCTGGCTCTCAACTCGCGTGCACGCCGCTATCATCTTTCGGCCGAGCAGACCGAGGAGTGCCGCGCTTTGCTGAGTAATGCATTGGCCGACGTGCGTGTGCGCCCGTGGTTCGAAGGTTTCCGGCGTGTGATTATGGAGCGGCCGATTACGGCCGGTGGCACCTCAGTGCGCCGCCCGGACCGCGTCGTCTGGACTGCCGACGGCTCCATAGCCGTGGTAGACTACAAATTCGGCGCTGGAATGCATTCCGGCTATCGCAGGCAGTTGCGCGACTATTGCGCCCTGCTGGCCGAGTGTGGCTATCCCGGCGCCAGAGGCTATCTGTGGTTCCCTCGCGAGGGTCGGATTGTCGGTGTCGACGACTGAAATCGGATTAGTCAAGTAAGTAACTGTTCAAAATTATTTTATACTTTCCTGATCTAATTATTTCAACATTT
>ENA-OXEG01001149-OXEG01001149.1-human-gut-metagenome-genome-assembly--contig:-NODE-1149-length-13606-cov-7.702236_pt1 | contig 13606 bp, 11 predicted proteins | sample MGYA00249355_ERZ652243 | MGnify/ENA primary metagenome ERZ652243 (study PRJEB26925, sample SAMN05826944) | human gut metagenome | biome: ENVO:2100002; feature: ENVO:00000062; material: ENVO:00002003... | reverse complement strand
ACGAGATGTAGCTCCGTCTCGTGGGCTCGGAGATGTGTATAAGAGACAGTGTATACATAGAGTATTGTTTCTGGAACCCCCCATTGCGAACTTGCAATATATCCATAAATTTTAATAGAACGATATGGTTTATTTTTGATAATAGTTGCTACAACATTAGGAAGATCATTTCCTGTAACGATTAAAGCGAGCTGAATCTCAATGATTCTTCCGTATTTGAGCATGTAATTTTCAGCTTTTGAATCAGTAAAATCATACCCGTTTTTTAACTCTATGAAATTTGTAGTGTTGGAAATGTACTCCAATTCAAACTCGCTATTTATCGAAGCTGGATGGCCATTAAAGTACCCTTGTATTTGTAGGTTTTGCTGGAGTATCCATAGCTATATAGGTTAATAGTTACATCTGCTGTAGGCTCTACAAACATCCAGTTAGTACAACCTCCTCCTGAGTGCATCGTTGTTCGCACTGTTATTCCTCCAATAACGCGAGCATCACCGACACAGTTAAGGAATGCGCTCATAATAGCACTACTGTCACTCTCCGACGTTGTCAGGCTACACAAAATAAGGTATTGATGCCCCGGCTTAAGGGCAAGCGAACATACTATTTCGTCTGTGCCGTAAACAGCATCGATTTCATTGTAGGCGGCAATGATATCGCTATTTTGCTACGGGCTCGTTCCAGCTTCCGTTATTACAGCTCATATAAATCAAACGCACTCCAGAAGTGCTGTAACATGTAAATTGGGCTATTCCATGTTTATCCAGCATACGGGCTAAAAAAACGACATGAGATCCACCGTAAAAAGGAGGAAAAGATGCTGAAAATCCCAGTCGCAATAATATAAAATGGCCAATTCCCAGCTTATTAAATTCGGACGTCAAAATATCTTTAACATCTTCTAACGTGGCTGCTGACGTTGTAGATTTTAATGCACCAAACTCGCTATTTAAACCAGATAATCCTGCCCTGATCATAAAGGGCTTTAATATACAAAAATTTTTATAAAGGAGGTGCTCATAATGAGCAAAGATAAATTAATTTTGAAGGACGGAACAACCATCGAACTGGAATCTGGATCTTCTCTCGATGCCATTAAGGCAGCGACAGAAAACCGGGAAACTATGCTGAAGCAGTGGGAGATGCTGACGCCGGAAAACCTGAAGGAGGTAAAAGTACAGAATGGGGACGGACTTACCATTGGAATCTATAAGGAACTTGTGCTGCTCTCTGAAACCTCTGTAGTGGCTTCTGACGGATCTGTCCTTACAACTTATAGCCTGCGGGAAAAAACGGACACAGAAAGGCGCCTGGAAGCTCTGGAAGCAGGGCAGGAGATCCAGAACGGTGCAATATCCGATCTGGGTTCGGTAACAAGTGCGATTGCAGAGCAGATAGGAGGTGGAGAATAATGGGAGCATTTTACGGGATGCAGATCAAAGCTGGAAATATAACGCTCGAAGATGTACCGAAGCTCTGGAAAGCATCGGTTGAAAAATGGATGAAAGAAAATCCGTAGGAGGAAATGACATGAAAAGAGAAGTTGTAATATCTATTCAGGGAGTGCTGGCGGCAGCGGGAGCATTTTTAAGCAATAAGCTGGGGATTTTGTTTCCCCTGCTGAGTCTGTTATTTACAGCCATGGTGGTGGACTATATCACAGGCATGCTGGCAAGCAAGCGGGAAGCCATTGACCACCCAGGGGATCCTACTTATGGGTGGAGTTCAAAAAAAGGAGCCAAGGGAATCATTAAAAAAGTGGGATATGTCTGCGTAATTGCGGCAGCTATGATTTTAGACTATGTGGTAGTAAAAACGGCGGGACAGCTTGGTTTCCAGGCGCCGGCATCGGCGATTTTCGGGCTACTGGTGACTGTATGGTATTTACTGAATGAAATTTTATCCATCGTGGAAAACGCAGGCCGCATGGGAGCAGATGTACCAGGATGGCTGTGTAATTATATCGCTATACTGAAAAATAAGATAGACACAGAGCCACAGGAAAACAATTAGAAGGAGGTGATCCACCATCTCCGGGCCAGGCGGAATCCTGGCGAAAACAACTGAGATACATATTCAGGCAGAGGGCCGGAAAGGGGAAACATGGGAAGAGATATTACACAGTGCCATCCTCGCCTTCAGGAGGCTTTTAAGCAGCTGGCAGTAAAATGTAATGCCCAGGGACTGACTATCGGACTGGGGGAGTGTTTCAGGACCGTAGCTGAGCAGGATGCCCTTTACGCACAGGGCCGGACAGAACCAGGTAGTATTGTAACCAACGCAAAAGGCTCTAGCTATTCCTCTCAGCATCAGTGGGGGATTGCTTTTGACTTCTACCGCAACGACGGACAGGGAGCCTATAATGAGTCAGGAGATTTCTTCCGGCGCGTTGGCCAGATTGCAAAAAGCCTTGGACTTGGCTGGGGCGGCGATTGGACAAGCATCATTGATAAGCCTCACCTGTATCTGCCGGACTGGGGAAGTGGCACCAACATCTTAAAGCAGCAGTATGGCACATTTGATAAATTCAGACAGACGTGGGAGGAGAGCCAGAAAGCGTGGGAGTATCAGGCGATCGGAACCGGCGTGGAGAAAGTAGAAGTAACAGCTTCCTCTCTGGTTATTAGGGATGCGCCAGGCGGAAAAGACACAGAAGGCAGATATTACAGAGGGGAGCGGATCACACCCTTTAAAAAGGCCTTGTCAGGCTCCGAGCGGTGGTTTGAGACAGACATGGGCTGGATCAGCGCCGATTATCTCCAGGGCTGGATCTGGGAAGATGGCCGCTGGTGGTATCTGCAACCGGGATATACTTACCCAACAGGCCGACTTGATATCATAGACGGCAAGTGTTACAGCTTTGATTATGCTGGATGGATGATTACAGGAGATAGGATTCAACCAGACGGAGAAGTGATTTAAGGCAGCGGAAACGCTGCCTTTTTTTTGGCGGGCGAAAAACATATTTTAAAATGATACGATAAGAAAAAGGAGGAGAATAATGCTTTTAGCCGAATTAATTGCAACAATAGATGAGATAAAACCAAACCAGTACACGAAGGAACAGAAGGTAAGATGGCTGTCGGAGATAGAAGGAATCGTAGTAGATGATGTGTTAAACAACTACGAAGGAAATGATATTGAATTTACATCTTATGAGTATGAAAACGATATGGAAAAGGAACTTTTGGTTCCTGAGCGATTTTCTGATATTTATATAAACTATATAAATGCAAAGATTGATTTTCAAAATATGGAAACAGAACAGTATAACAACGATGTGGCGATGTTTGAGGCGTCAATGGAGCAGTTTAAAAAATACTATATCCGGACGCATATGCCAAAGCGGAGAGGACATTTTTGCAGTTATTAGGGAGGAAATATGAAACTGCCGTACATTAACCCGATTCGGATGCAGAGGAAACAGATTGGCACATTTATGGGGCTGGACAGGCGGATTATTACGCAGGAAAATGCGTTTGCGGATATGGAAAATATTTCCCTGGAGGATTACCCGGCAATGGGGGTGAGAAAACCGAGAGGGGAGATTATAAAAACTTTATCGAAGCCAAACGGCCTGTTTTGGAAAAATGGGCTGGCCTATGTGGACGGAACCTCTTTCTATTATAAAGATGCTAAAAAGGGGGACGTTTCTAATACGGAAAAAAACATGGTGGGGATGGGAGCCTACATCCTGATCTTTCCAGATAAAAAATATTTTAACACTCATACCGGGGAATTTGGAACGATGGAAAAGACCTGGACGCAGGGGGCACAGGCGACATTTGCCCCTACCTATGCCGCGTCGGTGTACACAAAGATTTCCTGTACAGGGATCGGGAAAAATTTCAATGAAAAAGATGGAGTTACAATTTCCGGCTGTACGAATGCAGCGTTTAATGGGACGTTTATCATCGAAGGGAAAACAGACGATTCTATTACCGTAGTTTCAACGCTGGAGAAGCAGTTTACCCAGGCAAGTGGTTTAAAATTGACAAGAACGATTCCGGATATGGATTTTATTGTAGAAAATGAAAACAGACTTTGGGGGTGTTCCAATGCGAAACATGAGGTATACGCATCCAAGTTAGGAGATCCCATGAACTTCAATGTGTTTGAAGGGATTTCTACAGATTCCTACGCCGCAACAATAGGAAGTGACGGGAATTTTACAGGAGCTGCCTCCAGTCAGGGATATGTGGTATTTTTCAAAGAAGATAAGATCCATAAAGTCCAGGGAAACAAACCTTCCAACATTCAGATTACCAGCCAGGAAGCTATGGGAGTGAAGGAGGGGTGCGAGAATTCTCTTTGCAGTATCAATGGAACGCTTTATTATGTGGCGCCGGAAGGCGTGTGTGCTTATACAGGAGGAGTTCCTTATCTGATTTCTGAATTGCTGGGAAATGAAGTATCTTCAGGAATAGCGGGAACATTCAAGGGAAACTATTACCTGTTTGCGGGGGAGATTTTGATCTACTCGCCGGAAAGAAGGATTTGGACGCGGGAAGAGAATATGGACGTCAAATTTCTCTCCAGTGGAGATGGAGAACTTTACATAATTGATTCAAAAAACCAATTGTTTATGGTGGAGGGAAACCGAACTGAAAAAATTGCCTGGTATTTGGAATCGGGAGATCAGGAGGAAGGAAGTCTGCAAAAAAAGGTTGTACAGAAACTACAGTTTTTTCTGGAGCTGGAACAGGGGACGCAGGCAGACATCTTGATTCGATATGGCAGCTCCCCCATGTGGGAACACCTTTACAGCGTTACGGCGAAAGAAAAAAGAGTTTACACTGTGCCAGTGATTCCTCATCGGTGCTCCAGATACCGATACCGAATTGAAGGAATGGGCAGAGCAAAACTTCTGGGCATTGGAAAATATACAAGAGAAGGGAGTGAAAGATAGTGTCAATCTACAGGGGGATGGACTTTCGAGGGGAAGAGAGAGAAGTCAAAGATCAACTGTATCAGTTGAATGAACAGTTAAAATATATGTTTGAGAACATGACGCCGGAAGATAACTACAGCGCAGAGGCTCTAAAAAAATATTATGAAACAGATGAAAAAATCACTTCTCTGATTTTTGATGTAGATGGGCTTCGAGTAGACTTAAAAAATTTGAGAGACGATACAGAGACAAAATTTTCTGTATTAGATGGAAAGATTGAAATGAAGGTCAGCAAAGGAGAGATTTCCAGTGAACTGTCTTTGGAGCCGGGGAAGGTTGTCTTAAAATCAAACCGATTAGTGGTAGAATCCAGTAATTTTAAACTGAAAGCGAATGGAGATGCAGTTTTTTCAGGAGATGTAATTGGAGCTTCCATCATCTGCAAGGATGGGGAGTTTGAAGCGAATGATGAGGCGGTTTATATTGGTGGATTTTATACATTTGATACAAGATATGGAAAGTACCTTGCAACTCAGGATCAGATGACAGGTATGGGAGATAATGATCTGTACTGCTTTTGGACTGGCTGGGATGGTACTAATAACGTAGATAACAGTGATCCGGAACGAGTATTAAGCCATTATGGCTGTGTGCTCAGTCCAAATGAGGCATACGCTCAGGAACTGTATTTAAACCATAGTATTTTTGAAGGAAAAACTCATTATTGGGGAGTGGCAGAGAGCATTGCAGATATTTATGACAGGTTGGAGGCGTTGGAAACATGATTGAATTTGATAAGGAAGCAGTGATAAGGATTCGGCGCTGCTTAAATAATATTCAGGTAACAGGAATAGAACAGGCAAAGAATATCGTATTAATCGAGGCGCTTTTAAATACAGGAAAGGAGAAACAGGATGGCATTAGGGATAGTAGATTGGATGAAACAGAACGGGCAGGACTCGAGTTACGCAAACAGAAAAAAACTGGCAGAGCAACACGGAATTTCAGGATACACAGGAACCGCGGCACAGAACACGCAGCTGCTGAATCAGCTTCGCTCAGGAACGAGCAGCCAGAGCACGAATCAGAACAGCGCATCGACGAATGTGACGGCAGGGACAGCGAGTAAATCGAAAAGAACCCCATATACTCCGTCGCAGACGGTGAACGATTATAAAGGAAAAGTACAGGACTTAGAAGATAATTACCCGGATGAGTTTGACAGCAGATATGATGATATGATTCAGGACATATTAGGAGATATCATGAACCGGCCCGATTTTTCCTATACCGGGGAAGATATGGCCAACGATGATCTCTATAAAATGTATCGGGATCAGTATACCAGAAACGCGGAGCGGGCTATGAGAGATACGATAGGAGCGGCTTCGGCCTTGTCCGGCGGATATGGAAATTCCTATGCGGCGGCGGTGGGGCAGCAGGCGTATAACAATCAGATTGCTGCTCTGAATGAAAAAGCGTTCGATTTTTACGACAGAGCCTATCAGAGATATCAGGACGCCGGACAGGAACTGTATAATCAGATTGGCCTGGTGACAGGGCTGGACGACAGAGATTACGATAGATACCGCGATGAAGTCAGCGATTATTTTGCAAATCGCGATTATTTTAATAACCGTTACAATCAGGAGTACGGCTACGATTACGGAAGGTATCAGGATGATCTGGCTTACGAACAGTGGTTGGAAGAAATGCAGTTCCAAAAGGACCAGGCGGCCCAGGCACAGGCAAACTGGGAAAAAGAGTTTGCTCTTCAGCAGCAGGCGGCGGCACGTTCCAGAAGTTCGGGGGGAAGTTCCAGGAGCAGGTCAAAAAGCAGCAGCTCATCCGGGAAAAATGCCTTGAAGGATCCGGACTCCGCGAGAATTTCCTGGACAGAAGCTGCTAACGCTTACATGGACGCTTATAAAGCTGAAGGAAAAGAAGTGGCCGACAATATCATGAACTACCTTGAAAGCGCAGGAGCCGTGGACATGTACAAGGAGGACAAAGAAAATATCAGGACGCCAGATCTTTACGAGAATGCGGGAGCGATAGCCTATAATGATTGGCTCTTAAAGAATCCGGAAGGAAAACTGGAGGAAATGGCTGAGTCGGCAGATGCCTGGAGGAAAAAATGGAAAGGTATAAAATAGATCGGAAGAAGCAGGGGGAGAAAGCGGCGAGGGAATATTTGCCGCAGCTGTTTGAAAACAAAAAGGAAACCAATGATACAAAGACAACGGGAGCGAGTATTGTAAAAATGTCGGGGCAGGAGAGATGGGAAGCACCTGATTATAAAAAGAGTACGCTTCAGTACAAAAATGATCGGTTAGAAAATGGAAAAAGGCTATTTGAAGAATATCTCAACCGTTCGAGAAGAGAAACCGGCAGAATTAACGCCTGGAAAACCCAGCCTGATATTTCACCGGGCAGGAAAATGGTTAATGAATACATGGACTGGAAGAAAAAAGAAACTTCCGGGCAGAGAGAAAGAGTCTTCATAGGAAGCGGGAAAGAAAGCAGATCAATTTCACCAGCCGAGGATCCGGACTATGAAAAATATCGGGAAAAAGGTGAGAAAAATATTTTGATGGGAGAAACAGATGGTGGGTGGAGAGGAAAAGCACAGTCCATTGCAAGAAATGTTTTCGACAAGGCAGGACTCCAGTCTCTGGAAAAAATGACGGATCAGGAAAAAGATTATTACAATTACATCCTAGGAAAGTACGGAAGCCGTGCGGCTACAGACTATTTTGATTCCATCCGGGAACGGTTGGACGAAGAATGGATGCAGGATGAAAGAGAAAAAACAAGGAAACTGGCAAGAGAACATCCGGTCTTAGGAACCGCAATAGACGCAATAGCCCCGATTGCTTCTTATGAGCCGTATGTGGCCGCCTTGGCAGCAGAACTGACAGGGAACGAACTGGATGTCAATCATCCAGTATTTTCGCCGGTAACGGGAGAACAGGAGCTTAGGGAGGGAATAAAGGATGCACTGGGAAGGGGGCCGGTGAAAGATTTCTTTACCGATACAGGACTTTCTATGGCACAAAGTCTGGCAAGGCTTCCGCTCGGCGTTGGAGTGGGAAGCCTCAGTGCCGGCCTTTCCGCCGCTTCATCCGGATATTTAGACGCCAGGGAACGGGGAGGAACACAGAGACAGGCGTTACTGCAGGGAGCAGCCCAGGGAACAGCGGAAGGGCTGTTTGAAAAAATAAGTCTTGGCAACCTGAATGCTTTAAGACAGACTCCTGGAAAAGGGGTTAAAAATTTTGCCAAAAATCTGGCGAAGCAGGGGCTGATAGAAGGATCTGAGGAAGCGGCAACAGAGATTTCCACCACATTGACAGACAGACTGATTATGGGAGAAAAATCCAACTATAGCCAGGCTTATCAATATTATAGAGAGCAGGGGCAGAATGAGTCACAGGCCCGCCTTTCAGCGGCGGCAGATATGGCGGGAAACGTCCTTTTGTCTGCCGCTGGCGGCGCACTTTCTGGAGGAGTGATGGGAGCCGGGATGCAAGCGGTAGGAAAGGGAGCTGAAAGGATTGGAAATCGAAGGAGACAAATAGAATCTTTCACAGAAAAAACAGAAAACAAAGCGCAGGGAACAGAACAGGAAATACAGAACAGAGAAGAAGGAGGAAAGGAGCCGGATGGGCAGCATAATACAATACAGAAAAGTAACACGGAGGAACTGGAGAATCAGAAAGCAATAAACCCTGTAGCAGAAAAACAGACTATGATGGAAGCGGCAGCAGAGGAATACATATCTCATGAAACAAGCCAAGAACCGGAATTAGAGGAAATGCTCTCAGGCCTGGAAGAAAACGGAAAGAGAGCGGCAGCAGAAAACTATGATCCGAGTGTAGAGCTTCCGGACTATATCCGTGCATTTAACCGTTACTATGACATGGGAAGATATGGAATCAAAGCGGATAACTTTGAAGCTGGGGAAGCATACACTGCTGTCTTAAACCGGGAACAGCGGGAAGCTGCATTGAATGCAGGAACTATGGATCGAAGTTTATCCCTGAATGTGAAGCCTCAGTATGCCCAGGGACAGCCAAAAACAGGAGGAATGGTAAATCATTCATCGGAAGCAACGAAGGGCCAGATAGGGCTTGCAGAGGCTTTAGGAAGGAAAACGGGATTAACTTTTGTACTGGAAGATGAGATGGGAGATGCAGAGGGATCTTATGGTTCAGGTCAGATCCGGATCTCTACAAAGAGTGATAATTTCCTTCAGACCACTTCCCATGAGCTGACTCATTTCATCAAAGAGTACGCTCCACAGGAATACTCTGTATACAGAGATATTGCCGTGTGGGCACTGGCAGAATCTCATTCCGAGGATCTGGAAGCAACCATTGAGCGGTATGCCAGAGCTTACGAAGGCCAGAGCCTTTCACGTGAACAGCTCATAGAGGAAATTGTTGCAGATGCAACCGGAGAGTTTTTAAATGATGAGGCATTCATTGAGAAAGTAGTTCGGAAAGACAAGACCATCGCACAAAAAGTGATTGATTTCCTGTCTGACATGATAGACTCTATCAAATCCCTGATCGACAAGGGGCATACAAGAAAAGTGGCAAAAGAACTGAAAGAGCAGATGGATTTCTATGAAGATGCGAGGGAGTTTTGGATTAGTGGACTGGAAAAGGCTGGAGAGAAATACCGGGCCGGAAATGAACTGGAGAAAGAAGTGGCTGTAGGTCAGAAGAAAAACACAGACAGCAACGAAGAAAAACTTCGCTACCAGCTTAAAAATGTGGATGAAAATGCGGATATTGAAGCTCTGGTAAAAGAAAATGCGGAATTAAAGCAGATAAATGAGTCTTTGGCCAAGCAACTTACTCTTTCAAGAGACTATGTACCACGAAGGGAGGATATTCGGAAAATTTCCGGAAAGCTGTTGAAAGAGTATAATTCAACGTACTCAAAAGAAATCCTGGAAGAAAACTTGTCAAAATTATACGCTTATATCCATGACAGCGAGCAGGTGGACGGAGCAGAGGTTACCGAAACGGCTACAGCGATTGCCAGAGCTGTCTTAAATAAAGCGGAAGTAAAAGACGTAGAACTGGCGAATGCCTACAGGGATATCCTCCAGACGATACGCAGCACAACAATAAAGATTCCGGAAACAGACCGCTCTGAACTGGATATAGAAGGAGGATATGAAGCGTTTAGAAAAAAATATTTCGGGAAAATCCGTTTTTCCAATAATGGAACGGATATTGATACCGTTTATCAGGAGTGGTCTGGAAAATACCCCGATTTATTCCCGGAGAACATTACGCATCCGGCAGATCAGGCTCTCCAGATTGCGGAAGTTGTAGACAGCCTGAAACCTCGGATTCAAAATCCGTATGAAGCAGATATAGATGAGTTATCGTTTATTCTGGGACAGGAGATTTTTGAAAGCTATTTCGATACCAGGAATATGCCGCGCACACTGGCGGATAAGATTCAGGCCCAGGCCGACGAAACAGTTCGGAAATACCAGGAACAGATGAACCGCTTTAAGAAAAATCTGAAAGCCAGGTATGAGGCACAAAGGCAGCAGGACACTTTGAAAAGGGAACAGACGATTCGGGAGTTAAAAGAAAAATACGAAAAAGCATCTGCAGAACAGAAGGCTTATTACAAAAAAAGGATAGAGGAATTAACCGAACGGAAAAACGAAAAGCTGAGAGATTTGATGGAACATCATAAAGAGGTACTTAGAGAGAGAAACGATCGGCTTGAATCTTCAAAATCTAAGCAAAGGATCATTAAGACTGTCACTGAATTGAGAAGGTGGATGCTTGAACCGAATGATAAGAAGCATATTCCGGAAGAACTGAAAGTCCCGATGGCCAACTTTCTCTCTATGATTGACTTTTCTTCCAACCGTCTGAACAATGAAGGAGAGCCCACGAAGAGGACGCAGGCGTGGCTGGAAGCAAGAACGGCCTTTGAAAGGGTTATCAATAACGAAAGCAAGGATCAGGACGGCAATTACTTGGAAATAGATCCGGATCTGGCTGCCAAAATGGAAGAATTAACAAAGACCGTAGAAAATATTGATAAGCTGGAAAATCTTAGCAAAGCAGAACTGAAACGGGTGGAAGAAACGGTTACTGCTATCAAGAAGCTGATTGTAGGCATTAATACGATGCATGCCAATGAGCGCTATGAAACGGTCACAAAGCTGGCGGAAGATATGGTAAAGGCACAGAAAAAAGAGAGAAAAGAGTATACCGGAAGAATAGGGCATCTTCAGAGACTTTTTACAGAGGATATGCTGAATTCGTTAAGTTTTTTCTGGCAGCTGGGAGAGCAGGGAATGAGCCTTTACCAGGAGTTGAAATCCGGAAGAGATAAAGAAACAGTTAATTTAAGACAGGCAGAGGCGATGTTTAAAAATCTCTTAAAGGAGCATGGCGTAAGCCCTCAGCAATATAAAGAGTGGAGCGGAGAAAAAGCAAAACTGCATGAATTTGAATTCGGAGGGAAAGAATTCTCGATGACAACCGCCGAAATCATGTCTTTATATGAGCTGAACAAGAGAAGACAGGCGCAGTTGCACATTTATAACGAAAAAGGGGAAGCAGAAAGAAAAAGAGGCATCAGGCTTCCGGATAGAGACGTAAAAGGAAGAGCCGGAACCTATAAAGGAAAGACGCCGGATCCGATTCCTTTATCAAGAGCTATGGTTAAAAAAATCACCGATACCCTGTCTGAACAGGAAAAAGCCGTAGCGGATGGAATTGCAAATTTCTTCCAGACGGTCACAACAGATTGGGGCAATGAGATCTCAATGACACTTTACGGCTACAAAAAGTATAATGCAAGGGATTATTTTCCGATTTCTGTGGACAAGCACCAGATCGCAACCACTACAGATGCGCTGGGCCGGCCGCAGACATTGAAAAATTTAGGTTTTACAAAGTCAACACAAAAAGGCGCATATAAACCAATCGACGTGGAGGACATTTTTGAAGTGTTCTCGGATCGAACTGCCAAGATGGCCGTTTACAATGCGTATATGCTCCCACTTTCCGATCTGCAGAAATGGTACAACTATAATGTGCCGGGAACAGGAAACATAAAAGAAATGCTGGATCGAAGGCTGGGAAAAGGAGCACTCAGGTATATTGAAAATCTGATGCTGGATATAAACAGCGGGGGCAATTCGGAAACGGCTACCACAAAAGAACTGACCAGAGCCATGAAGAGCGCGGCGGTTGGAGCGAATTTAAGGACGGCAATTCAGCAGCCGACAGCCTATATAAGAGCAGCGGCAGAAATCGATCCGAAATATCTGATAAAAGGATTGAAAGTCCGTACTGACTCATGGGATATGATTAAGAAGTACGCGCCGATTGCCCAATGGAAAGATTGGGGATTTTTCGATGTACATACGGGAAGGACCCTTAGAAACATTTTGACTGGTTCAGATACGGTAAGAGAGCGGTTGATCGAAACTTCCATGATGCTTGCTTCTAAGGGAGATGAAGTGACGTGGAAAAGAATCTGGGAGGCGGCCAAAGCAGAAACTGATGAAAAAATGCCGGAATTAAAAGCAGGAACAGAAGAATATTACAAGAGGGTTGGAGAACGAATGACGGAAATCATTGATAAGACCCAGGTAGTAGATTCTGTGCTGAACAGAAGCCAGATTATGAGGGAGAAAACCATTTTTAAACAAATGGCCACAGCCTTTATGGGAGAGCCGACTCAGACCTACAATATGCTTTATCGTGCGATGTACGATCTGAACCAAAATCCCAAAAGTAAGGAAGCGAGAAAAAAGGCCGGAAAAGTCTTAATGGTATATGTGCAGACGGCAGTGGCGACGGCGATGGCAGCGGCTGTAGTGGATGCACTGAGAGACAAGGAGAAAGAACCTTATCAGGATCGCTATGTAAACGCGGTCTTAGGAAACCTTTCTGACAACCTGAATCCATTGAATATGATTCCTTATCTCAGGGACGTGGTAAGTATCTTTTCCGGATACGAGGTAAAAAGAACGGATGTTCAGGCAGTGGAGGATATTTACAACTTAACCAAAGAATTGGAAAAAGCAGCAACCGGGGAATCAAAGCTGAATGCGTTAGGAATCACAGACAAGATTTTACGAACAGCGAGCTCATTAACAGGAGTCCCACTCTATAATTTAAAGAGAGACACGGCAGCAATACTCAATCAGGGGATGCAGGCCTTTGGAAATGAAGTCGGATTAGGCACAGTGGGGCTTGACATAAAGAATGAGGAGAATACAACAGCCTTTGTCACAGGAGCTGTATCAGAGTACCTGAAGGGAAATAAAACAAAAGGGGACAGAATTATAGATGATCTGAAGAAGGCTGGAATCGATGAGGAAAAAATAGATCGATCCATAAAAACGGCTTTAAAAGATTCGGATGAGATAATAAGAGCGGCGGAAGCTAAGAAAAACGGAAATTATGCTGAGTATGAAAAACTTGTTTCAGAAATAGAAAAGGAAGGGCTTTCCAGAAAACAGGCGGTTTCTGCGATAAATTCTGCCATCAACAAAATGAAGAAAGAGGAGGGGGAGGAGCAGGAAGAAGAGAACAGCGAGGATAAAGGGAACAGCGAAGACGAAGGAAAGCCAGAATACCTGTACCAAAACAGCGACATTACAGCTGTCTCTTATACACATCTGACGCTGCCGACGACTTAATAGGTGTAGAT
>ENA-OXEG01001142-OXEG01001142.1-human-gut-metagenome-genome-assembly--contig:-NODE-1142-length-13704-cov-22.479229_pt1 | contig 13704 bp, 12 predicted proteins | sample MGYA00249355_ERZ652243 | MGnify/ENA primary metagenome ERZ652243 (study PRJEB26925, sample SAMN05826944) | human gut metagenome | biome: ENVO:2100002; feature: ENVO:00000062; material: ENVO:00002003... | reverse complement strand
AGTCAATAGCGGGCTATTGACAAAAATCAAGGGATTCAAGATGCGAGACAGGGGCGCAATATGGCCGGAACATACCTGCCTGCAATAATAATATTATTTCTCAATAAATTTAAAACAGCTTCTAAGAGTGAATGTTCCCTCAAAAAAACGAGTATAAAGCATTGCATAATTACAAAATAATACCTACCTTTGCCCCCGCAAATAAAAAAAACATTATACTAATTACGTTAAACTAAACGAGTATGAATCATTACGAAACCGTTTTCATCTTAACTCCCGTTTTGTCTGATGTACAGATGAAGGAAGCGGTAGAAAAATTCAAAACGATTCTCACCGAACAAGGCGCAGTAATCGTGAATGAAGAAAACTGGGGATTGCGCAAACTCGCCTATCCTATCCAAAAAAAGACCACCGGGTTCTACACCCTGTTGGAATTCGACGCCGAACCTTCTGTCATCGCTAAATTGGAAATCCAATTCCGTCGTGACGAACGTGTAATCCGTTTCTTGACATTCAGAATGGATAAATTTGCAGCCGAATACGCAGCAAAGAGAAGAAGTGTTAAATCGTCTAACAAAGAAGAAGTAAAGGAGAACTAAAAAATGGCACAAGCACAATCTGAAATCAGATATTTGACCCCTCCCTCGGTCGACATCAAAAAGAAAAAATACTGCCGTTTCAAGAAAAACGGTATCAAGTATATCGATTACAAAGATCCCGAATTCCTGAAAAAATTCTTGAACGAACAAGGCAAGATTCTGCCCCGTCGTATCACAGGAACTTCGTTGAAATTTCAACGTCGTATTGCACAAGCTGTGAAAAGAGCCCGTCACTTGGCGCTGCTCCCTTATGTAACTGATATGATGAAATAATTAAACGAAGGAGGAATTTAGCATGCAAGTAATATTGAAAGAAGATGTCGCTAACCTCGGTTACAAAGACGATGTCGTTACAGTGAAAAGCGGATATGGTCGCAACTACCTTATCCCGCAAGGAAAAGCAGTGATCGCTTCTCCTTCTGCATTGAAAGTTCGCGAAGAAGATTTGAAACAACGCGCTCACAAGCTCGAAAAGATCAAAGCCGATGCTTTGGCTTTGGCTGCCGCTCTCGAAGGCGTGTCTCTTACCATCGGTGCTAAAACCAGCTCGACCGGTACGATCTTCGGTTCTGTAAACAACATTCAGATTGCCGAAGCCCTCGAAAAATTGGGACATATCGTAGACCGCAAACAAATCGTTATTAAAGATACGGTTAAAGAAGTGGGTAACTACAAAGCTATCGTGAAACTTCACAAAGAAGTCAGCGTAGAAATCCCCTTCGAAGTCGTTGCCGAATAATCATCGAAACCTCTTATAGTAAGAACGCCCGATTTTGTCGGGTGTTCTTCTTTTTAAATTCCCACTTATTTATCAACACGACACGTTTTGTCGTTCTGCATCATTATATTTGCACAAGAAGCAAAAACAAACAGATATGGCAAAACTCAGTCAAATACGACGCTTGGCGATACTCATCAACAAACTATCGGCAGTTCGATACGTCCCGACAGACGCACTCATCGCACACGTAGAGAATACCCTCACCCTATACGACAACAAAGATTCGAACTATTCGCAACGAACTATGCAGCGCGATTTCGGACTTATCGACGAAATGTTCGGCATAGTCATTCGTAACGACAAATCACGAGGATACTACATTGCCGAACTCGACGAGATGACCGACAACTACAAAGAACTACTGCTCAACTTCGAACTGCTCAGTTCTATCAACACCGACAGTGTTTTGCAAAAATACGTCCTCGCCGAGCATCGCCGGAATGCCATACGGCACGAACTCATCGCTCCCCTCCTAAAAGCGATACGGAAAAGGAATCCCATTGAATTCGACTACACCTTAGTACGCCATAACGGAAAAATCGTTCACAAACGGCTCATGCCCCATTTCTTGAAAGAATCGCAATACCGATGGTATCTCATCGGCTACGACACCGACGGCAAACTGAAATCGTTCGGAGTGGACCGTATCTCGGCGATAAATATTCTCGAAGATACACAATTTCTCCGTGACGAACACATAGATATCCCCGCACTCTTTCGGGAAAGCTACGGGATATGGAACAATCCCGAAGACCCCGTGGAAGAAATCGTTCTTAAATACGATTCGGTCGATGGAGCTTTTGTGAAAACACTACCCCTGCATCACTCGCAACAAATACTCTCCGAAGACGAAACAGGTATCACCGTCAAACTGCGACTGCGCATTACCAACGACTTCGTCATGGAACTGCTTTCCCGCAGCCGATCGGTCGAAGTAGTCGCGCCACACACCCTGCGCACCCGCCTGTACGATACGCTGCGACAAGCTGCCGAACGAAACAAACCTATTGAAACAGAGTGCGACTAAGTACTGAAAATCATTAACGATACGAATAAAATACCGAATAAAATACAATACCCCAAGACTTGTTATTACAAATCACCCAGACATTCAACACTAAAATTATTGTTATGGGAAATATCGAAAAAATCATACAAGCAATAGATATTCAGCTTATACAAAAAAACAAGCCTTATATGCTTTTAGCGGAAGCTAATCGTTTACTTACCTTTACCCGTTTAATCGCTGATAACAAAGCCTTGAAAAAAATAGTAGAATCAGGACCGATTCCTCACGCCTATCAAACGCAAAAATCTCCAAAACAATGGAGAGAAAAAGGGAAGGCGGAAAAAGAAAAATTGGATAGACAGAATAAACAAAGAGCGAAGGAAAACCAACATACAATCCAAACACAAATCTCAGACCAACCAACTCTTTGTTGCCCGTTTTGTGGATATACCGGTATAATTCCGGAACAGTTTCGTTCGGAGCCATGCTTAATATGTCCAAAATACCAAGCAAGAAATGGATTTGGAGGAATGAACAACGAAAATCAAATATTTTATCTCGATGAAAACGGGAATCTAATAGGATATATGAATTATTAAAACAAACTTAACTACAAATATCATGAAACAAATTAAATGATATATCTATGAAATTCAACACTATCGATGATTTGAAAGCCGCCGGCTTCGAGGGATTCATTCCGGTAGCTCAACTGCAAACCGACAGTACGGCAATACCCCGAACAGCAGGAGTGTATATGGTCGTCTATACGGGGGAAAATATGCCCGAGTTTCTCTCCCGCGGTACGGGAGGATTCTTTAAAGGGAAAGATCCCAATGTGTCGATAACCGAATTGGGAACCAACTGGGTAGAAAATACTTGTGTGGTCTACATCGGAAAAGCCGGAACAACCCTCCAAAAACGATTAAATCAATATCTGAAATTCGGGAATGGACAAAATATAGGGCACTGGGGCGGCCGATACATTTGGCAAATAAAAAATTCCGGCAATTTGCTGTTGTGCTGGAAACCTACTCCCGACGAAGATTCCGAAGCGATCGAAACTGCACTCATCGCCCGATTCAAAGAACAGCACGGGGGACACAGACCTTTCGCCAATCTCAAAGATTAAAGGCAGAGGGGATCTCTATGTAGAGTCAAGGCAGAAGTTCTATTTTGCCTTGATTCCCATTTTTAGACAAATTACATACTTGCAATATGAAAAAATCTCATTACTACGACATTGCCGAGTATTGTGGAGACGAACTATATTGACGATCGTTTCACAAATCCAGTGGTATCCGGCACAGACGACACAGCAGTATCTCTTCTCGCCCGATAGGGTAACAGTTTTTGCAGCCTCTGTTCCAACTGTGTCACCGTCAGGTTGCGGGAATCGATGGACCCATCGGGGGCGATAAGCATAAAATTGGGAACCGACACCAGAGCATATCGGGTTTCGATTACATCAGGTTCCGCAGCCGCACAGTGATGTGAAGGCAGTTCCAAAGTTATCACTTTTTCCCGCCATATATCCCGTTTTTTATCCAACGAAACAGACAAAAAGGTCGCGCCCCGATAACCATACGCCCGATACAGTTCTCCGAATTTCGTCATATCCCGGCAAGAAGGCTCGCTATCCGAACGCCAAAAGCCAATAGCCGTATATCTCGCATATCCTATATATCCCGACAGATTCTCTTTCCGTCCCGAATACTCTATCAATGGAACATCTACATACGGATTTCCCGGCTCGACTTTATCGGCATTACGCAAGCGCAAAGAAATATCGGACAATACCTGCGCATTCTTACTTCGCCCACCGAATCCCGACAAAAGGCTTCGCAACTCATCTTCATCGAAACGGCTTTGCATCTGTTCCAGCACCCATATCGCAGCAGGTGAATAATGATTCCGTCGAATAAACCGGTAGGCCAGCCTCTCCTCTTGGCTGCTCAAACGAAAATCCTCATCGCACATCGATTGTTCCAAACCGGCATCCATCATACGCTTCTCCACCTGTTCGACGTAATGGCTATGCAAACAGCGGCGTAAAGAATCGAGGCGATACGCCTCCCGTTTATATTCCTCGAATATGTTATTCTGCTCCGTCCCTGCGACACTCGAATACGAAGTATCCATCACCGCCTCCATCGCTCCATTTTCCAACACAAATAACACGGGCACAGCCAAAGAATCGAGATAACGGTTAAACCGCAGATAAGCCATAATCGGTTCCTCCTGTACTCCGTGAAAAGAAAAAACTCCGCCATCGACTATCGCACTATCCAAATTCACCAATTCATCTCCGTTACTATGAGACAAATAAACGACATTCCCGTCAGTCAGCGAGTTAACCACTTTTCCTGTAATCATGTACGACGAATCCGTTCTATCCTGACAACCGGCAAGCAATAGCAGAAAAAATATCCAATAATATATCTTATTCATACTCTATACTTTGTAACTACAAAGATAGCGAAAGGTGAGAGCAGAGACAAACGGAAACCCCATTTCCGATTTGGCTATACCGAACCGCATCCTATCTTCGTACTCACAAAGATAAAGAAGTTTTCAGGAACCATCTCAAATCTTAACTCATTCATCTCGGCAGCAATCGGCTTTTTTTGTAGTTTTGCTTAAAGAACAAAAACGACCGGAATCATGAAATTTATAGGAGCCCACGTAAGTGCTGCGGGCGGTGTAGAAAACGCTCCGATAAACGCACATGCCATAGGAGCCAAAGCCTTCGCCTTGTTCACAAAAAATCAAAGGCAATGGCAATCGCCTCCGTTATCGGATAAAAGCATCGAACTGTTCAAGGAGAATTGCGAAAAATACGGATTCTCACCCCAATATATACTACCGCATGACAGCTACCTAATCAACCTCGGACATCCTCAGGAAGAAGGGCTGTCCAAATCTCGGGCGGCTTTTCTGGACGAAATGCGACGTTGCGAACAGCTGGGATTGAAACTATTGAATTTCCACCCCGGCAGTCACTTGAAAGAGATTTCGACCGACGAGTGTTTAGCCCGTATCGCCCAATCGATCAATTTGGCTCTCGAAAAGACCGATGGGGTTACCGCCGTTATAGAAAACACGGCCGGGCAAGGCAGTAACGTAGGATTCAAGTTCGAGCATTTAGCGGTTATCATCGACCGGATAGAGGACAAAAGTCGTGTAGGAGTCTGCATAGATTCCTGCCATGCTTTTGCCGGAGGTTACGATTTGGCGACAGCCGAAGGATATGATGCAACTTGGCGGGAATTCGACCGAATTATCGGATTCGAATACTTGCGAGGAATGCACCTGAACGATGCTAAAAAAGGACTCGACTCCCGTGTAGACCGTCACGACAGTTTAGGCGCAGGCGTATTGGGTATGGGGTTCTTTGAACGATTAATGCAAGATAAGCGTTTTGATAACATACCGTTGATTCTCGAAACTCCGAATGAGAACCTTTGGCCTCAGGAAATAGAGAAACTGTATGGCATGACCTTCCCGGAATAAACAGAACAACGAATTTACAATAAACCCAATGCTCCTCTCTTTTCGATGGAATGAGAGTAAAACCCGATTTAAGTTTCCGAAGGCTATGGGATATTAGTTTCGGATTCTTCGGCGTTCAGATAGCCTATGCTCTTCAAAGCGCCAACATTAGCCGGATATTCGCCACCTTAGGGGCCGATCCGCATAATTTAAGTTATTTCTGGATACTTCCTCCGTTAGCGGGAATTATCGTACAACCTATCGTAGGCGCATTGAGCGACCGCACTTGGAATCGTTTCGGGCGACGTATTCCATACCTTATCGCCGGCTCGGCTATCGCCGTAGCAGTCATGTGCCTATTACCTAATGCCGCTTCATTCAAGGGATATATCCATGCAATGTGGTTCGGATTAATAGCCCTCATGATGTTGGACACATCTATCAATATGGCCATGCAACCTTTCAAAATGTTGGTAGGCGATATGGTCAACGAACGGCAAAAAGGACTCGCTTACTCCATACAAAGTTTCCTTTCCAATGCCGGAAGTTTAGTCGGCTACTTGTTTCCTATCCTGTTCACCTATATCGGTATCAGCAATATCGCAGCCCCCGGAGTTATTCCCGATTCGGTAATTTTCTCTTTCTACGGAGGGGCAGCCATATTGATACTGTGTACCCTCTATTCTTCGATACGAGTAAAGGAAATGCCACCTGTGGAATTCCGGAAGTTTCACCAAATTTCGGACAAAGAACTGACAGAGAAGAATAATTTCATATCCCTACTGCGCCACGCTCCGAAAGTTTTCTGGACGGTCGGTCTCGTTCAGTTTTTCTGTTGGTCGGCTTTCATGTATATGTGGACCTACTCCACAGGAGCCATCGCCGACAACGTCTGGCACTCGACCGATCCTGCTTCTCCCGGCTACCAATCAGCCGGGAACTGGACAGGCGTATTATTCGCCATACAAGCCATAGGCTCGGTATGTTGGGCCCCGCTTCTCCCCTTGATAAAAAACAGAAAAGCGGCATATAGCCTCAGCCTACTTATCGGCGGAGCCGGTTTCACACTGGTTCCTTTCATTCACAATGCCTATCTGATGTTCCTACCTTTCTTCCTCATCGGTTGTGCTTGGGCAGCCATATTGGCTCTCCCCTTCACTATCCTCACCAATTCCATCTCGGGGAAAAATATGGGAGCCTATTTAGGACTGTTCAACGGCACGATCTGTGTTCCCCAAATTCTCGCAGCCTTAGTAGGAGGTTCTCTGCTACGATGGTTAGGCGGTAGCCAGCCCGTCATGTTGGGGATTTCGGGTATTCTGTTATTCGCAGGAGCTTTGTGCGTATTTGCAATCAAAGAAACATTCGCACATGAAAGTGAGACCGAACGTATCGAAAAGGGAGATTAACATACTTTCAATACTAAAACAAATATAAGCCCCACTCGATATCATCAAATTAATTTGCTCCTGCCCTCGTTTGCACTATCTTTGTATCACCATAAACATATAAACATGAAGAAAATAGCCAAAAGTCTAACCGACTTGATAGGGAATACTCCTCTATTGGAACTCTCGAATTACAATAAAAAACACGAGTTGAACGGAATACTGGTCGCTAAACTGGAATACTTCAATCCGGCCGGGAGCGTAAAAGACCGTATCGCTTTATCTATGATAGAAGATGCCGAACAAAAAGGGCTGTTGAAATCCCATGCCACAATTATAGAACCCACAAGCGGAAATACAGGTGTAGGTCTCGCATTCGTTTCGGCAGCAAGAGGCTATCGGCTCATACTGACCATGCCCGATACGATGAGCATGGAAAGGCGCAATCTGCTCAAAGCATTAGGAGCTCAGTTAATACTTACTCCCGGTAGCGAAGGTATGGCAGGAGCCATTCAAAAGGCGAAAGAACTGAATGAAGAGATAGAGGGAAGCATCATTCTGCAACAATTCGAAAACCCCGCCAATCCCGCCATTCATGCGAAAACAACGGCCGAAGAAATATGGAGAGACACCGAAGGCAAAATCGACATATTCGTCGCCGGAGTAGGTACGGGAGGAACCGTCAGCGGCGTAGGAGCCGGACTTAAAAAACACAACCCAGCTATAAAAATCGTAGCCGTAGAACCGAAAGACTCACCGGTTCTATCGGGAGGTAAAGCCGGCTCCCATAAAATACAAGGCATCGGCGCCGGGTTCGTTCCCAAGACATTCGATGCTTCCGTGGTCGATCAAATAATCCCCGTAAGCAACGACGATGCCATTCGCACCAGTAGAGAACTGACAGCGACAGAGGGTATATTAGTAGGTATCTCCTCCGGAGCAGCTGTTTTCGCAGCTACCCAACTGGCTCAATTACCCGAAAACAAAGGCAAAACAATCGTCGTACTTTTACCCGATACGGGAGAACGTTATCTGTCGACAGTGCTATACGATTTCGAGGGATATGCCTTGTAAAAGCCCCTATCTCCCGCTACGTTCAATCAATTCCCGAAGGCGGGTATTAAATACCCCTTCTTCCAAAAGCTGTTCTATCGACAGGTGCATGCGGTATCGCCAATAGTGACGGGAATGAGCCGGTATATTTATCCGCTCCTCCTGCGGATTTTCCCGACGTAACCGCCCGTCTATCGACAGCCAATCCTGTAACGGTAAAATAGCAAGCATCGAAGGAGAAAAGAGATTCAACTCGACTATCTTCTCGCAAATCCACGGTTCACAGAAAGAAGGAGCCTCGCCCTGTTCGCCGAGAATTTCATTGAAAAATCGTTGTGTTCGAGCTCTATCCTCTTCCCACCATACCCTTATTCCCGACATATCGTGAGTCGAGGTCGTACATACCGATCGATAAGGATAAGCCCATGTATCCCCAAATTCGCGCCAAGACTCCTTAGGCATTCGTTGTATTTCCAACGAGAGTATCTGTAAACGCTCCATCACTTCGGGAACGCAGTGCGGGATCATTCCCAAATCTTCGCCACAGACCAGCATGTCGGTCGACGATATGAGAGCAGGTAACTTCCGCAACGCCTCGTCTTTCCAAAAAACATCGTGACGATGGTAATAAAAATCGTCATACAAACGATTGAAACAAGACTTCTGATCTTCATCGAGGCTATGATAAACATGTGTATGCTGAGCCGAGATACGGGGGTGATAATACCCCGGACGATCGGGATCTTCGAGGAAAAGGACATCGTCGATAAGCCGCATCAACCCGTCTCTTATCAAAATACTCATATCGTCACTCGCCCCGGAGAAATATCCGACTATCTTACGCTGAGTATCGACCAAGACATTCAAATCCCATCGTCCGTCTCCCTTATGTACCAAGAACCGCTCTTTCACTTCTCCGGTATATGCACCGAAAATCTCGTCCAAAAAATCTTCCCGAATATAAGGAACCGTTTGCCACGAAGCATCAAAACGGAATCCGTATCCCTGCAACTCTTCGGGAGAGAACGGTAACGCCGGATTAAAGTGTCCCAGCAGACCATGAACGGCATTGAACGGAATTTCCCAAATTCTGAAAAAGCCCAAAATATGATCAATCCGGTAAGCATCGAAATACTCCGACATCTTGCGCAACCGGGCTTTCCACCACGCATATCCATCACGAGCCATGATCTCCCAATTATACGTTGGAAATCCCCAGTTCTGGCCTTCTATCGAGAAATCGTCGGGTGGCGCCCCTGCCTGACTATCCATATGAAAAAGTTGCGGATTGACCCACGCATCGACACTGGTACGACTGATTCCTATGGGAATATCGCCTTTCAAAACCACTCCTGCCCGATGGGCATACTCCTTGACTTCGGATAATTGAACATGCAAATGATACTGAATATAATAATACAATGCGACCGATTTATACCACGGACTCCACACGGCACAATAGTCGGCAATGGCCGATTCATCGTAAAACGAATGTTCTTCCCAACAGCTAAAATCGGCAGTTCCGAATCGGTCTCTCAAACTGCAAAATGCCGCATAAGGACGTAACCAAAAGCTATTATCCCGAAAAAAGGCTTTGAATCCGTCGCTCGATAGCGTAGCCTCGCCCTGCTCCTCGAACAAAAGTCTCAAATATTCCATCTTCGCACGGTTCACCCGCTCGTAATCGACATCGGGCAACCGGTTCAATTCTTCTCGCAACGCATCGAAGCGGACTTGCTCCACCTCGTCGTTCAAATACCCGACTTCGGATAACCGAAGGTACTGCGGATGCAAAGCAAAAGTAGAATTGGCATTATAGGGATAGGAGTCTTGCCATGTACCCGACATCGTCGTATCATTCACCGGGAGTAGCTGTATAAACGACTGCCCTGTTCTTAACGCCCAATCTACCAAATATTTCAAATCGATAAACTCCCCTATGCCGAACCCATAATCCGTACGGAGAGAAAATACCGGAATCGCCGTCCCGGCTCCCCTCCACTGCGATTCGGAACCGTTGAAGCGAAGTCCCGAAACCACCACGGCCTCAGAAGGATTTTGCGGTTTCTCCCGGCAAATACGGTTCTCTCCCGTCTCCCAAGCAACAACTTCCCGTTGATGGGTACGCACGATAACGAACTTATACTCAAACGGGAATTTCAGTTGTTTCCCATCGAGGGTTATCTGCCACTCCGGAAAAGCAGAATCATTCAATAACGGGGCTTTTAAAACGTCCCAATCGCCCAATTCCGGACAGTCGCCGACCATAACGAGCCCCTCATCGGGCCTCAGTTGCGACGCATCGGCCTTAACGGTGAGCGTCCCCGGTTCTATCGTTTCTACAACAGAAGCGGCGTGTTGTCGAAAGAATATACCTTGAATGAATGCCGATGAATAAAAAGGCAAATCGGCAGGAACATCGCGCCATCGATCGACCAAACGATATTCCCAGGCATTCCTCCCCGGAGAGAAACTATGAGGACTCCCCCATTCCCGACGAATTCCCTCCCCGGACTTTACCAGATATTCATAATGGAACTTCTTTGCAGAGGCCGGAAGTTCCATTGTATATTTCCATAGGCCGTCACCTTGATAATCCATCATAACAGCCCGATTCTCTTCATTTGCACCAAGCTCATCTATGTCCCCGGAGAGAAATAAACTTTCACCCCATCGAGTATGATAATATATCTCGAATATTATTTTCATCGCTATATCCTATATTTTAATCATAAAGGTAAGAACTTTCCGATAAAACAAATGCTCTTCTTCATACCTTTTTTCTAAAAAACAAAAGCGAACCTATGATAGTTCGCTTTTGCCTTTTGGTCTATATTTGTTGCTCGAATATTATCCACATTTGGAAGTTCCGCACGACGTACAGATGAGACAGCCTTCTTGATAAATGAGCGTCTCATTTCCGCAATGAGGACAAGTCTGCCCGTTAGCCTTAGTCCCATTGGGCAGATATTTCTTCAACGCTCGCTCGACCCCGTTTTTCCAACTGTTGATAGACTGACTATCCAATTCAAGGCTCGAAACCAATTTCAATACCTGCGGAATAGGCATTCCGTACCGGAGAACCCCCGATATCAGCTTGGCATAATTCCAATATTCCGGATTGAATTTATCGGACAATCCCTCGATAGTAGTCTTGTAACCACGCTTATTGGAGAACTGGAAGTCGTACCGCTTCGTACCATCTTCATTCACAGCTTTCACAATTTTTCCCTTGACTACATTCTTCGGACAAAAAATACCGTCATCGTCATCGGCCAAACCGGTAAAGATCTCGTACGGTTTACCGTCTTTCAAACCGACAAAGGCAATCCATTTTTCTTTATTATTCTGGAAACGAACCACGTCTGCCTCCAACTCGATAGGACGGACCAATGTCTCGGCCGGTTGATTAATAGCCGCAACGGGTTTCTTCTCCTCCTTCTTGGCTGAGATGAGAACTCCCGACCGGGAACCATCGCGATAAACAGTACACCCCTTACAGCCAGAACGCCATGCCTCTACATATAGCTGACCCACCATCTCTTCGCTGACATCGGAAGGTAAATTGATCGTCACGCTAATCGAGTGGTCCACCCACCTTTGAATGCGGCCTTGCATACGAACTTTCTGCAACCAGTCAATATCGTTAGCCGTAGCTTTATAATAAGGCGAACGAGCCACCAACGCATCGACTTCTTCCTGTGTATAATTCTCTTTCACTTCGATACCATTCACCTGCATCCAAGTGATGAATTTGTGATGATAAACCACGTACTCTTCAAAAGCATCTCCCGTCTCGTCAACATAGTCGATACGAACCTCTGGATCATTGGGATTCACTTTACGGCGACGGCGATAAACGGGCATAAATACTGGTTCGATTCCCGATGTAGTCTGTGTCATCAAGCTCGTTGTTCCCGTGGGTGCGATAGTCAGACAGGCAATATTCCGACGCCCGTACTTGCACATATCCCGATATAGTTCCTCGTCTTCCTTTTTCAACCGATTGATAAACGGGTTATCGACTTCCCTATCGGCATCGAAAATCGAGAAAGCCCCACGCTCTTTTGCCATCGAAACCGACGAACGATAAGCCGCAAGCGCCAACGAACGATGCACTTTCTCAGAAAAATCGGTAGCCTCTTCGGTTCCATAACGAAGTCCTAACGCGGCAATCATATCGCCCTCGGCAGTTGTACCCACGCCGGTACGACGCCCTTGCAAAGTGCGTTTTTGAATCTTGTACCACAAGTTAAGCTCTGTACATTTTACCTCGTCGGTCTCTGGATCGGATTTGATTTTCTCTATGATCTTATCGATTTTCTCCATTTCGAGATCGATGATATCGTCCATCATTCGCTGAGCCAATCCTACGTGTTTACGGAACAAATCGAAATCGAAATAAGCTTCTTTCGTAAAAGGATTGACCACATAGGAGTACAAGTTTATCGCTAACAGACGGCAACTATCATAAGGACACAAGGGTATTTCTCCACAAGGATTGGTCGACACAGTTTTGAATCCTAAGTCGGCATAACAATCGGGGACAGACTCTCTGATAATGGTGTCCCAAAATAGAACTCCGGGTTCGGCCGACTTCCAAGCATTATGTACTATCTTTTTCCAAATAGCCTGCGCATCGACCTCTTTCGTTACTTTCGGATCGTCGGAATCGATAGGATATTGTTGCCGATAAGCTTTTCCGGCAATGGCAGCCTCCATAAAATCATCGTGAATTTTCACCGACACATTAGCTCCTGTCACCCGTCCTTCAACCATTTTGGCATCAATAAACGATTCCGAATCGGGATGCTTAATAGAAACCGATAACATTAAAGCTCCTCTACGACCGTCCTGAGCAACTTCACGCGTGGAATTGGAATAGCGTTCCATAAACGGAACCAAACCCGTAGAAGTCAAAGCCGAGTTTTTTACCGGAGACCCTTTGGGCCGAATATGAGACAAATCGTGACCGACTCCTCCCCGACGTTTCATTAATTGAACTTGCTCTTCGTCGATTTTTATAATCCCTCCATAGGAATCCGGTGCTCCGTCGAGACCGATTACAAAACAGTTGGACAACGACCCTACCTGATAATTGTTTCCGATACCGCTCATAGGACTTCCCTGCGGTACGATATAACGGAAACCTTTCATTAAATCGAACAGTTCCTGTGCCGAAAGAGGATTAGGATATTTTTGCTCTATACGAGCAATTTCATTAGCGATACGCCAATGCATATCGTCGGGAGTCTTTTCATAAATATTCCCATACGAATCTTTTAGAGCATACTTGTTAACCCACACACGAGCCGCCAGCTCATCGCCTTTAAAATCTGTCTCTTATACACATCTCCGAGCCCACGAGACGGAGCTACATCT
>ENA-OXEG01001130-OXEG01001130.1-human-gut-metagenome-genome-assembly--contig:-NODE-1130-length-13854-cov-9.202623_pt1 | contig 13854 bp, 10 predicted proteins | sample MGYA00249355_ERZ652243 | MGnify/ENA primary metagenome ERZ652243 (study PRJEB26925, sample SAMN05826944) | human gut metagenome | biome: ENVO:2100002; feature: ENVO:00000062; material: ENVO:00002003... | reverse complement strand
GTGGGCTCGGAGATGTGTATAAGAGACAGACGATATTCCGGTCAAGGTGATGCGCGACGGCTCGATCCGCGAGATTCCCCGCCGCGACGTGGTCGTGGGCGACGTGGTCTATATCGAAAGCGGCGAAACCGTGCCCGCGGACGGCGAACTGGTCGAAGCCGTGTCGCTGCGCATCAACGAATCGACCCTCACGGGCGAACTGGAGGTGGATAAAACCGTCGACGAGGCGCATTTCGATTCCGAAGCGACCTATCCTTCGAACGTTGCACTGCGCGGTACGACCGTGGCGGACGGTTACGGCGTTCTGGTTGCTACGGCCGTGGGCGATGCGACCGAAGCGGGCCGCGTCACGGAGCAGGCGACCGTCCAGAGCGACGAGCAGACGCCGCTCAACCGCCAGCTGACGCGTCTCTCGAAACTCATCGGCCGGGCCGGCATTGCGCTTGCGGTCGCTATTTTCTGCGTCATGCTCGGCAAGGCGGTCTTCGTCGGGGGCTTGTTCGAGCGCGACTGGCTCGAAATATCGCAGCAGGTGCTGCATATTTTCATGGTCTCGGTGGCCATCATCGTGATGGCCGTTCCCGAAGGACTTCCGATGAGCATTACGCTGTCGCTGGCGATGTCCATGCGGCGCATGCTCAAGACCAACAACCTCGTGCGGCGCATGCACGCCTGCGAAACGATGGGTGCCGTGACGGTCATCTGCACCGACAAGACCGGCACGCTGACCCAGAACCGGATGCACGTGCAGGAACTGGTGCGTTACGATGCGCTTCCGGCGCATGATTTCGCCGAGATCGTGGCGGCCAACTCCACGGCTTTCCTCGACGCTTCGGGCGCCGTTATAGGCAACCCGACCGAGGGCGCCCTGCTGGAGTGGATGCGCTCGCAGGGCGAGGATTACGAACCCCTGCGCTCGGAGGCGAAGATCGTCGACCGGCTGACCTTCTCGACCGAACGCAAATATATGGCGACGATCATCGAAAGCGGCGTTTCGGGCCGCCGGATCGTCTGCGTCAAGGGTGCGCCCGAAATCGTGCGCGCCATGTGCGCTCCCGACGGCAAGGATGCGCAGGTCGCCGAGCAGCTGGCCGGGTTTCAGGGCCGCGCGATGCGTACGCTCGCCGTGGCGTGGGCCGAAACCGCCGAGGACGACTGTCTGCGTGCCGTAGCGGCGGCGCAACTGCATTTTTCGGGTGTGGCGGCTATTTCCGATCCGGTGCGCGAGGATGTTCCCGACGCCGTGCGGCGCTGCCTGAACGCCGGGATAGACGTCAAGATCGTTACGGGCGACACTCCCGCTACGGCGCGCGAGATCGCCCGCCAGATCGGCTTGTGGGACGACGCCCGCGACAACGACCGCAACCACATGACCGGTACGGAGTTCGCGGCGATGAGCGACGATGAGCTGCTCGGACGCGTGCGGGAACTGAAGATCATGTCGCGCGCCCGGCCGCTCGACAAACAGCGGCTCGTGCGTCTGTTGCAGCAGTGCGGCGAGGTGGTGGCCGTGACGGGCGACGGTACGAACGACGCCCCGGCGCTCAACTTCGCCAACGTGGGGCTTTCGATGGGATCGGGCACCTCCGTTGCCAAGGACGCCAGCGACATCACGCTGCTCGACGATTCGTTCGCTTCGATCGCGACGGCCGTCATGTGGGGCCGCTCGCTTTACCGCAACATCCAGCGTTTCGTGCTTTTCCAGCTGACGATCAACTTCGCGGCGATCGTGATCTGCTTCGTCGGCGCGGTTTTCGGCACCGACATGCCGCTGACGGTGGTGCAGATTCTCTGGGTCAATATCATCATGGACACCTTTGCGGCGATGGCGATGGCCTCGCTGCCGCCCAATCCCGAAGTGATGCTCGAAAAACCCCGTCCGCGCGACGAGTTCATCATTACGCCCGGCATGGCCCGCACGCTCTTCATCTGCGGCGGCATCATGGTCGCCGTCCTGCTGGGCATGCTCTTCTGGTGGACGATCACCGCAGGCGGACTCACCGTGCGCCAGCTGACGCTTTTCTTCTCGACGTTCGTTTTCCTGCAGTTCTGGAACATGTTCAATGCCAAAGGCTTCGAGACGCGCCATTCGGTCTTTACCTGCCTGCGCGGGTGCCGTGAATTTTTCCTCATCCTGCTGGCCATCGCCGCGGGACAGGTGCTCATCGTCGAGTTCGGCGGCGAGGTGTTCCGCACCGAGCCGCTTGCGTGGCGCGAATGGGCGGCCGTCATCGGCTGCACCTCGCTGCTGGCTATCGGCGGCGAAGCGATTCGTGCCCTGCGGCGAAAACGTTGAACGACTGGCTCTGGATGAAGAGATCTTTTTTGCTTTGTCTGTCGGCGGTGTTCCTGATTTCCGGTCCTGTCTCGGCGCAGATTAAAGACAGTCTGGGCAACGAGTGTCTGATCCCTGCGGCGGAAAGTTCTTTCTCGCAGTATGTGGACCGCCGGACTTCGACCAAAGGTTACCGCATGACCTTCGTCGCCGTGCCGCTGATTCTGGGCGGAGCCGTGGTGTCGCTTTACGATACCGACTTCCGCCGTCTGCGCAACGGTTACGTCAGGTCGTTCCACCACGATTACGACGATTACCTGCAATATGCGCCCGCAGCCCTGCTGGTCGGGATGAAGGTCTGCGGCGTCGAAAGCCGCAGCTCGTGGGGACGCATGCTGGTCTCCGACGCTTTCTCCGCCGGGCTGATGGCCGCGGCGGTCAATTCGCTGAAGTACTCCTTCCGCGTGATGCGTCCCGATGGCTCCACGCGCAATTCGTTCCCTTCCGGCCATACGGCGACCGCCTTTATGACGGCGACGATGCTGCATAAGGAATACGGGCACCGCAGTCCGTGGTACAGCATCGGCGGCTATACGCTGGCGACCCTCACGGGCGTTACGCGGCAACTGAACAACCGCCACTGGATGAGCGACGTCATGGTAGGCGCGGGTATCGGCATCCTCGCCACCGAATTCGGCTATTTCCTCGCCGATCTGATATTCAAGGAGAAGGGGCTTAAGGTCCGCGAAACATACGTCGTTTTCGACCGCTACCGGCATCCGTCGTTCGTCGGGTTTTCCGTCGGGCTGACGGTCATTCCCGGCTCCTATACGCCTTATGCGGGGATGCACACCGATTTCAAAGTCGGACCGACGGTCGGCGTGCAGGGTGCATGGTTCGCCTCGCCCTATGTCGGCGTGGGTGGGCGGTTTGCGGTGACGAATCTGGAAATGAACGTAAACGGCGTCCCGCAGAACGATGAATTCGAGTGCTGTTCCGTGACGGCAGGTCCCTATTTTTCCTATCCGCTCTCGACGCGCTGGCGCATCGGCTCGAAGCTTCTCTGCGGTTATGAGCATTATAAACCTTACACTACTTCCGGCTACAGGATCGAAGGCCGGGGCGGATTTACGGTCGGAACGGGCTTTTCGTCCACCTATCTGGTCAATCGCAATCTGAGCGTGCGCTTTACAGCCGACTACGACGTCGCTCCGCCGCTCGTTTCCTCTTCCTGCGTAGCGATGCACAAACTGACGCTGGGCATGGCCGTAAGTGCGATGTTCTGAGATCTTGAATCCCCTAAAATATGGACGCGAATCACGGCTGGGGATTCGCTTTTGTGTTCCGGATATTTTTGCGTTTCGCCGAAAAAACAGCCCTGTAATCCGTCAGGATTGTATATGATATACCCCTTTCTCCCGGGCCAGTGTGATAAGGGGTATATTTCATGGACATTGACCGGGGCGAAAACCGGGCTTGAATGTGAAAACTGCGGTGCGGAATATTTGGGAGGCAGGTGCGTGAAGTGACGGGAGGGGGAAAATAAAGAGACCGAAAATGATTTTCATTTTCGGTCTCTTTTATTAGGCAGTTAATTTACAGCACACCCTGCTCGACCATCGACTTGGCGACTTTCATGAAGCCCGCGATGTTGGCGCCCTTCATGTAGTTGATGAAGCCGTCCTTCTCGGTGCCGTATTCCAGACATGCGTGGTGGATCGACGACATGATCTGATGCAGCTTGGCATCGACCTCCTCGGCCGTCCAGTTGTATTTCTGCGAGTTCTGGCTCATTTCGAGTCCCGACGTCGCTACGCCGCCCGCATTGACGGCCTTGCCCGGTCCGTAGGGGATTTTCGCCGCGATGAAGGCGTCGATCGCTTCGGGGCGGCAGCCCATGTTCGAGACTTCGGCCACGATCTTCACGCCGTTGGCCAGCAGTTTCTTGGCGTCCTCGCCGTCCAGCTCGTTCTGCGTGGCGCAGGGCATGGCGATGTCCACCTTGACCTCCCACGGTTTCTTGCCGGCGAAGAATTGCGCGTTCGGGAACTTATGGACGTAAGGCTCGACCACGTCGTTGTTCGAAGCGCGCAGTTCGAGCATGTAGGCGATCTTTTCGGCGTCGAGACCTTCGGGATCGTAGATGTAGCCGTCGGGGCCCGAAATCGTCACGACCTTGGCGCCCAGCTCGGTCGCCTTCGTCGCCGCACCCCACGCCACGTTGCCGAAGCCCGATATGGCGATGGTCTGGCCTTTGATGTCCATGCCTGCCTTTTCGAGCATCTGGCGCAGGAAGTAAACCGCGCCGAAGCCCGTCGCTTCGGGACGAATCAGCGAACCGCCGTAAGTCATGCCCTTGCCGGTCAGTACGCCCGTATTCTCGCGCGCCAGCTTGCGGTACATGCCGTAAAGGTAGCCGATTTCGCGGCCGCCCACGCCGATATCACCGGCCGGAACGTCTGTTTCGGGACCGATATGACGCCACAGTTCGACCATGAAGGCTTGGCAGAAGCGCATTACCTCGCGGTCCGACTTGCCTTTGGGGTTGAAGTCCGAGCCGCCCTTGGCGCCGCCCATCGGAAGCGTCGTCAGCGCATTCTTGAAAATCTGCTCGAAACCGAGGAATTTCAGGATCGAGGGATTCACCGAGGGGTGGAAACGCAGACCTCCCTTGTAGGGACCGATCGCGTTGTTGAACTGCACGCGGTAACCGGTATTGACCTGTACCTCGCCCTTGTCGTCTACCCAGACCACCTTGAAGGTAAAACTGCGGTCAGGCTCCACGATGCGCTCTGCGATACGGTTGGCCTCGAATTCCGGGTGCTGGTTGTAGGTTTCCTCTACCGTCATGAGAACTTCGCGCACGGCCTGCAGGTATTCGCTTTCGCCGGGATGCTTGCGCTCAAGTTCCGCCATTAATTTGTTTACGTTCATATTGCCTGAAGTTTTAAAGGTTGTTTCTTTATTACAAATATAAAACTATTTCTTATAAATTGTAACTGCAACATGATTTTTTCCGAAAATTCGTTATTTATTTCTCCTTTTCTCCGGAAAATGTCGTATCGGTGCGCTGCGGGCTATTCCTCCCGCGCTTCGTCCGGCGTCTCTTTGACGATGCCTTTGTTCGAGCGGCCGTCGATGCAGACCCACAGCGGACGCTCGAAATGCACCTGCCGCAGGAAGCTGCCTTCGTAGATCGCGGCGCATTTGTCGAGCGTCTCTTCGCGGAATACGCCGTCGCCGCGGAAGGGGCTGATCGTCAGGTAACCCACGCCCAGCGAGGTGACGTTCTGGAAGAAGTGCGTGCCCTGCGAAGGCTCCACGTCGAACTTTTCGATGCCGCATTCGACGATCACCCTGGCCTCGGAGATGTGGTTCCACTTGACCGGAACCCCGAGGAACGGGTCCGAGGAGCCCCAGCGGCCGGGTCCCACGAGGATGTACGGCCGCCCCTGGTCGCGCATGCGGTTGTTGAGCGTCAGCAGCTCTTCGGCGATCTTCTCGGTCGAGAGCGAGTCGAAGGCCTCGGATTTCACATAGATGATGTCGGCGATGTCGGTCATCTGCCCGATGCCGAGGGCCTGCTCGCCGTAGATCAGCGCGCGGGAGGCGTCGACCTCGTTCCAGTCGATGGACCGGTTGTCCTGGTTGTCGATGATCGGACGGATCTGCAACAGGTTGAAAACCTGCCGCTGTCCGGGCGCCACGTCCATGTTGACGGCGAATTCCACCTCCACGGGACAGCGCATCTCCTCGGCGCCCATCGTGAGGATGTCCGAGATGATTTCGGCCAGCGGGAAGGTGTTGTACTTGAGGATGTTGTTGAACGTGATGACCTTGCGTCCCTGGTCGAACGGGCTGTCGGAGATGCGTTCGTTCTCGCGGTCCCAGACCGAGCAGACGAATTTCGAGTTGCGGAAGCCGCCGATCTGGGTGAGTCCCAGCCGGCGCAGGTTCACCGCGTCGTCGATCGACGTGCGGAACTCCTCGGGCCGCAGGCTCAGGGCGAGCACCTCGTTCTGCGTGTCGCGCAGCGCCAGTTCGGGCGTCGAGGTCTGGAGCACCTTCTGCGGGTAGCGGGGCGAGAAGCGCAGCGTGCGTCCTCCGTCCACGACCAGCTTGCCCAGTCCCATGGCGACGTTGCACACGCCGTCTTCGGGAGCTTCGTCGCCGATGGGGTAGTAGTTGATCGAACGCGCCACGCCCGAAAAGGTCGGGAAGAAAAGTCCGTTCTGCTCCGTGCCGCACACCTCCTGTATGATGACGGCCATCTTCTCCTCCGAGATCAGGTTCTGCGACGAGGAGAGGTAGGCTCTCGACGATGCGAAGTAGACCGAGGCGTATACGCTCTTGACCGCCTTGAGCAGCAGACGCAGCATCTGGTCCTCGTTGTCCACATAGGGGATCATGTAGGTCGAGTAGATGCCGGCGAACGGCTGGTAGTGCGAATCCTCCAGCTTCGACGACGACCGCACGGCCAGCGGCGTACTGACGGTCTTGATGTAGGCTTTCAGCTCGCGCTGCAGTTTGACGGGAATCGTCGAACTGACGAACTCCGAGAGTATCTCCTCGTCCGAAAACTCCTGCGAAATGATGTATTTGAGTCCGTTGTTGCGGATGAATTCGTCGAAATAGTCCGTTGCGATCACCACCGAGCGGGGAATCATGATGCGCAGGTTGTCGTGCTTGTCGTACTGGCGGTGCTTGAGCAGCATCGAGTTCATGAACGCCAGACCGCGGGCCTTGCCGCCGAGCGAGCCTTCGCCGATGCGGGCGAAAGCCACCGCATCGCTGTAGGTCTCGGTGTCAAAGCGCGCCACCACGCCCTGTCCGAGCAGGATGCGGTAGTCCTTGATGAGGTTCACGATGCGCTGGCGGTGTTCTTCGGTGGTGGCGAACTGGCTCTTGTTGCCCCGGCGGATGGCTGCGGCCAGCGGGAAGAGGCCCCGCGAGTAGAGCCATTTCGAGAGGTGGTTCTGCGAGGTGTGGTATTCGAACGCCTTGTCGGGAATCGTGGCGATCATCTCCTGCATCTGCGCCAGATCCTTGGCGCGGCCGATGACGGCTCCCGTATCCGGGTCCTTGAAGAGAAAGTCGCCGAATGCGAACTCCTTGGCGATATATTCGTGCAGCTGCGAGAGCAGCGTTTTTGAATTCTTGGCGATGAATCCGGCTCCCAGCCCGCGGGCCTGCGCCTCGAATTCGGTCTGCGACGACTGCAGCAGTACGGGCATCAGCGGGTTGTCCTCCTTGATGCGGCGGCAGAGGTCGATGCCGGCGTCGCGCTTCTCGCTTTCGGGCGGGTCGTTGCGGTGGAGTACGAACCCCACGTCGGAAATCACGCCCAGCATGTTCTTCTTGTAACGGTCGTAAAGCTCCACAGCCTCCTCGTAGTTGGTGGCGAGCAGGATCTTGGGGCGTGCGCGTTTGCGCAGGATCTGCTGCTGTTCGTTGAGGGCGTCCTTCAGGAATTCGGTGTTCTGCAGCAGGATCAGCTTGTAGAGTTCGGGCAGGTAGGTCGAATAGAAGCGGATCGAGTCCTCGACCAGCAGAATGGCCTGCACGCCGCCCTCGACGATATCCTCCTCGGCGTTCATCTTGTCCTCGACCAGCTTGATGATCGCCATGATCAGGTCGGTGTTGCCGTGCCAGCCGAAGATGTAGTCGAGTCCCGAACGGTCCTGCTCCTCGATGCGGCGGTAGATGTCTTTCGAGAAGGAGGTGAGCAGCGCCACGGGAATCTGCGGATGGCGCTCCTTGACGATCTTGGCGAACGTGAAGACGTCCAGTTCCCCCACGTTGTACATCGTCAGGATGAAGTCGAACGAATCGTCGCGTCCGAGCAGGTCCAGCGCCTCGCGCGTCGAGCTGACGCGTGTGAATGACGGCGGGTTCGACATGTTCAGGTCGAGGTACTCCTGATTGATCTGCGACTCGATATGTCCGTCTTCTTCGAGAATATACCCGTCGTAGCTGCAGCAGACCAGCAGGATTTTGTGGATGCGGTATTTCATGAAGCGGTACTGGGGCCTGTTCCCGTCCGAAAGGGATTGTTCGAGATTCTTGTTCATCGTGTCGCCTGATTTGTTTTAACAAAAATAGAAAAAAATCCGCGAAATGAGAAACCGTGCGTTTTTACCTCCGTGCCGCCGCCCTGCCGTCTCCGTGCCGCCGCCCTGCCGTCTCCGTGCCGCCGCTCTGCCGTCTCCGTGCCGTACCCCGTGCTGCTTCCGTGCCGTACCCCGTACTGCTTCCGCACCATACCCTGTGCTGCCTCTGTGCCGTTTCCGTACCGTCTCCGCGCTGTTTCGGCGGCATCTGTTTCCATACGGCTCCGCCGGCCGGAACGGCGGCGGGGTTTTCACGGTTCCGCAGCCGGGTCGCAGGCCCGGACTTCCGCGGCCGCCGGCGTTTCGGCGCTGAACACCATGTGCCGCCACAGGTACGGGATGCGCCCCGCGCCGGTGAAGGCCATGTTGCGGAACCCGGCTTCCCGCAGCAGGATGGCGAGCGTCCTGCGGGACCAGAATTTGATATGGCCGCCCTCCCACAATGCGCTGTAGTGGCGGTCCGCTTTGCCGGCGAGGGCGATCGAGAGGTTTTTCAGGTACCCGTGGTAAGGCGTGGTGAGTATGAAACGTCCGCCGCCGTTGGCTTCGAGGATGCTGCGGACGAAGGCGGCGAATGTCCGCGGGCTGTGAAGGTGCTCGATGACCTCCATCGAGATCACGGTCCTGAAGGGGATCTTCCGCAGTTCGGGCAGCAGCTCGCCCGTCGTCACGTCGCAGACGAAGAAACGGCCGGGATTCCCCCCCCCGTCCGATTGGCGATGGCTATGCCCTGCCGCGATGCGTCGATGCCGTAAACGTCGTAGCCCTTGCCGGCCAGATAATTTGCGGTGAATCCGTTGCCGCAGCCCACGTCCAGAATCGGGGTGCCGTCGGCCGGAAGCAGCCGCTCGATGTATTTGCAGAGGAGTTGGTGGTAGAATGCGGGCTGAGCATCGCTCCAGCCGAATTCGCTGTAGTCTGTTGTCATGGGGATCGGGGGATTGTGCGGACGCAGTTTCCACAAAGATAAACAATTTTTCCTTGCGGACAAGCGAACCGGCCGCCGCGTACGGGTCTGCGGCTTTGCGACTTTCCCGCCCGTTTCATTCCATTTTCGTTTTTTATTTCTATCTTTGTTCTGGTCTATAAAAAACATCCATGAATGAACAGTGACAAATACGTGCTTCAGGAGGTCGTCACGCCCGCGCTCGAACGTGAGTGGCTCGACCTCCCCAAGAAGATTTACAAGGGCAACCGCAACTGGGTCTGCCCGCTCGATACCGATATCCGCAAGGTTTTCGATCCGGCCCGCAACGAGCAGTTCGCCGACGGCGAAGCCGTCCGCTGGGTGGTGCGCAACCGTGCCGGCGAGGTCGTGGGGCGCATCGCGGCGTTCTACAACCGCGAGAAGGCCTCACTCGAAGAGCAGCCCACGGGCGGCTGCGGATTCTTCGAGTCGATCGACGACCAGCAGGTCGCCGACCTGATGTTCGACGCTTCGCGCATGTGGCTGGCCAGCCGCGGCATGGAGGCGATGGACGGCCCGATCAATTTCGGACAGCGCGACGCGTGGTGGGGCCTGCTGGTCGAGGGCTACGAGTTCCAGCCGCTGTACGAGAATCCCTACAACCCGCCTTATTACAAGGAGCTGTTCGAGAACTACGGATTCCGGAACTACTTCAACCAGAACACCTACATCTGGAAAATCTACGACGACGACGTGAACGCCATGGTCCACGACCGGGCCAAGCGTCTCTTCTCGACGCCGGGCTACGGTTTCCGCCAGATCGACATGTCGCGCATCGAGGAGGAGGCCGAGAACTTCCGCATCATATATAATAAGGCGTGGTCGCTCTTTTCGGGCGTGAAGCCCATGACGCAGGAGGAGGCGATGAAGATCATGGAGACGATGAAGCCGATCATCGACCCGGAGATCATCTTCTTTGCCTATTTCAACGACGAGCCGATCGGTTTCTTCATCATGGTTCCCGACCTGAACCGCATCATCGGCAAGTTCAACGGCAAATTCGGACTCATTCAGAAGCTGCGGATGCTCTGGGACCTGAAGGTCCGCAAGGCCAGCGACCGCATTTTCGGCATCATCTTCGGCATCGCCCCCGAATTCCACGGCAAGGGCGTCGAATCGGGCATGATGCGCTTCATCCTCGAAAAATACATGCGCACGCCGCGCAACCACTACAAGACCATCGAATTCGCATGGGTGGGCGACTTCAATCCGGTGATGAACCGCATGATCGAAAGCTACGTCTGCGCCACGCGCCACAAGATGCACACCACCTACCGCTACCTGTTCGACCGGACGAAGGAGTTCCACCGCTGTCCGCGTCTGGGGGTCAAACGCCGCGAATAAAACCTTAAAATCCTGATATGAAAACCACTGCATTCACCAAGTACCACATTGCCGCGGGGGCTAAAATGGCCGAATTCGCGGGATACAATATGCCCATCGAGTTCACGGGCATCAACGACGAGCACATGGCCGTCCGCGGCGCCGCCGGCGTCTTCGACGTGAGCCACATGGGCGAAATCTGGGTCAAGGGACCCAAGGCCCTCGGCCTGCTGCAGCGCATCACGACCAACGACGTGTCGAAACTCTACGACGGCAAGGTGCAGTATACCTGCATGCCCAACGGCCGGGGCGGTATCGTGGACGACATCCTCGTCTACCGGGTCGATGCCGAGACCTACATGCTCTGCGTCAATGCCGCCAACATCGAAAAGGACTGGAACCACATCTGCGAACAGGGCCGGGCGTTCGGCATGGAGGCAGGCCACGGCAAGGAGCTTTACAACGCTTCGGACGAAATCTGCCAGCTCGCCGTGCAGGGACCTCTGGCCATGAAGATCGTGCAGAAGATGTGCGACGAGCCGGTCGAGGAGATGGAGTACTACACCTTCAAAAAGATGAAGGTCGCAGGCTGCGACGCCATCCTTTCGATCACGGGCTATACCGGATCGGGCGGCTGCGAGATTTACGCGGCCAACGAAGACGGCGACAAACTCTGGAAAGCGCTCTGGGAGGCCGGCGAAGAGTTCGGACTCAAGAATATCGGTCTGGGCGCGCGCGATACGCTGCGTCTGGAGAAGGGCTTCTGCCTCTACGGCAACGACATCGACGACACCACCTCGCCGATCGAGGCCGGATTGGGCTGGATCACCAAGTTCGCCGACGGCAAGGAGTTCATCGACCGCGCTGTGATGGAGAAGCAGAAGGCCGAGGGCGTGGCCCGCAAGCTCGTGGGGCTGAAGATGATCGAGCGCGGCATTCCGCGCCACGGCTATCCGATCGCTTCGCCCGAGGGCGCCGGGATCGGACACGTCACCTCCGGCACGATGTCGCCCTGCCTGAAAGTCGGCGTGGCGCTGGGTTACGTCGAGGCCGCCTATGCCAAGCCGGGCACGGAGATCGCCGTGGTCATCCGCGAGAAACCCGTGAAGGCCGAGGTGGTGAAGATTCCGTTCGTTTAATGTTTAACAGACAGATACCTTAATTCCCTATGAAAGCGAAATATCTCGGGCTGGAACTCGCAAGCCCCGTCGTGGTCAGCAGTTCCCCCTATACGGCAAACATGCACAATGTCGAGCAGTGCGTCCGCAACGGCGCCGGCGCCGTGGTGCTGAAATCAATTTTCGAGGAGCAGATTTACCGTCAGGCCGCCTCGCTCGACCGTATGGAAGGTTACGGCGACGCCGGGGAATACCTCGAACGCTATCTGGGTGAAGCCTATAAGGCGGAGTTGCTGGAGTTGGTTTCCGATGCCGCCAAGACGGGCATTCCCGTCATCGGCAGCATCAACTGCGCCGGCGCGGGCGACGCGTGGATCGAATATGCCGCGGCCATGCAGCAGGCCGGCGCTTCGGCATTGGAGTTGAATATCTTCCTGCTTCCGACAGATCGTCGGGCCTCGGCGCAGGAGATAGAGAGCCACTATGCCGGCATCGTGCGCAAGGTTGTCGCCGAGGTGACGATTCCCGTGTCGGTGAAGCTGCCGATGCGCCTTACGAACGTACTGTCGGTCGGCGACGCGCTGCTGGGCCGCGGGGCCGGCGGACTGGTGCTCTACAACCGCTTTTTCGAGCCGGACATCGACATCGAGAAGATGTGCCTGGTGAACGGCGATCCGTTCAGCGAGCCGGGCGAACTGCGCAACGTCCTGCGCAGCACGGCGTTGTGCGCCCATGCGCTCCCGCAGCTGGACATCGCCGTTTCGACCGGCGTCCACGACGGGGCCGCCGCGGTCAAGTCGCTGCTTTGCGGAGCGGCGGCGGTGCAGGTCTGCACGGCGATCCACAAATACGGCTACGAGGTGATCGGGGAGATGAACCGGTTCATCGACGCGTGGGCCGCCCGCCAGGGTTTCGAGTCGCTCGACGAATTCCGCGGACGCATGGATTACGGCTCCTCGGAGGGCGATTTCTACCAGCGCGTGCAGTACATGAAATATTTCCCGCACGATACCGAGTAGACTCCGCGTCGTTTCGAACGCAAATCCCGGATGCCGGCAAAAGGCGTCCGGGATTTTTTTGCGGGCCGGTCCGGAGGCGGGCTGGTTCGGGAACGGGTCGTTTTGCAGGGCGCTGTGCGGCGCGGTCTCTGCAAAAGGTTTTCTTGCCCGGTGTTGCGCGGGGCGCCCGGGATTTACTCCGCGGTCTCCGTGTCGAACGCCGCGTCGAACATCTTCCGCAGCCGTTGCGGGTCGCGGATCACGCCGCGCAGTTCTTCGAGCCGCCGGGCGTTTTCCGACTCTGCGATCCAGAGCCGCAGGTAACCGCCTTCGGCGTATTTCTGCTGCAAATGTGCGAGACAACGGGCATACTGCTCCTCGCGGTCCAGTTCCGGACAGTGCGCCAGCCCGTACTGCACGGTGCGGCGGATGATCGTTTCGGGGTCGATCACCCGGTCGGCCTCGGCCACGATCCGGCCGTAAATGGTGCGGGGTTCGCCGTCGGACGAGGCGCGGTGGTCCTCCACGGCGTCGCGCATCACCGCGATCTGTTCTTCGGAGAACCAGCGGCGCAGTTCGGTGTCGGCCGCAAGAATGCGTCCGGCGTCGATGTGGTGCCGTTCGCGGCCGTTTGCGAGACCCGTGTCGTGATAGGCGGCTACGGTGTAAACCATGTCGGCGTCCGCGTCGTAATGTGCAGCCAGCTCAAGGCTCTGCGCAATGACCGTCCGGACGTGGTCCGTGCGGTGCGCGGCGTCGAAATCTTCGTATCTGGGAATGATTTCCCGTTCGATATATCGTTCGAGTTCCTTGTTCATGGATGTAAAGGTATGAAAAGTCTCTGAATAACCCTCCTGCCCTGCGGTTTCATTTTCATCCGCAGCGTCGGCGGGACGTGTGCGCATGAAAAGTCCCTCCTTATCAGGGGAGGGACTTGGGATTGCCGGACGCTGCCGGATGGCGTACCCGGGTCGTGACGGTTATTTTGCGTAGGAAACGGCCCGTGTCTCGCGGATGACGGTGATCTTCACCTGACCGGGATAGGTCATTTCGTCCTGAATCT
>ENA-OXEG01001113-OXEG01001113.1-human-gut-metagenome-genome-assembly--contig:-NODE-1113-length-13950-cov-8.800000_pt1 | contig 13950 bp, 6 predicted proteins | sample MGYA00249355_ERZ652243 | MGnify/ENA primary metagenome ERZ652243 (study PRJEB26925, sample SAMN05826944) | human gut metagenome | biome: ENVO:2100002; feature: ENVO:00000062; material: ENVO:00002003... | reverse complement strand
ATATAGCTTCCAAATGGTAATGGAATACTGCAGGCATACCCTTTTTCATCTGTGAAAATCTCAGTTGCTCCATTTTCTCCGCTCACTACTGGTTTGGCAGAATCAAAATCATAGCTTCCATCTGCTTTCTTTGTAAGGGAAGATTTCAGATAAACTGTAAATCCAGCTCCGGATAACAGATCTGCATCTGTCTTTCCATTGTTGGCTGCTTTGATGATCTGGAATGGCTGCTTGATGACCTGCTCACTGGAAGTGCACTCTCTTTTTACTTCTGCTGTCATATCTCCTTCATAACTGCACGTAAGATCATGCTCTTCTGCATCTGCCAGGTATCCGGTCGGCGGAGTAATCTCTTTGACATAATATTTGCCAAGATATAAGCCATTTACAGAAGCCTGTCCTTTGTCATCGGTTGTAAGAGAAGCTACCTGCTCTCCTGCTTTATAAATAGTTCCCGTTGCTCCATCCGGGTGCACGATATCTTCACGGGCATACAGACCATAAACTGCACCTTTCAGTGTGGCATCTCCCTGCGGTACTGCTTTTCCTGTTTCTTTATCAACTTTGAATAAATTGATCTTTGCTGTCACACGGTCATTGCTGAAGGTATGGGCAAAAGATACGGTTGCTTCTTTATCATTGGTGTAAGAAAACTTGAACGTATACACATCTTCTGTATTTCTTACATAACCTTCCGGTGCCTGATCTTCTTTTACAGAATAGGAATATCCAATCGGAAGATCCGCTGTGAATTTTGCATTCCCATCTGCTCCAGTAGTTGCTTTCTCAATCAGCGTTCCTTTTTTCACAACAACGGTTCCGTCTGCATTTCTGATATCATCAGATGCATACAGAGCAAAAATACCGCCTTTCAGTGGTTTCTTGGTGTCTTTATCCTGTTTTACTACGGAAACATCTGCTTTCTGTCTCTCGTTGTTAAAAGTCACATCTGCAAATACAACTTCTTTATTCTGACCAGCATAAGTTAGAGTCACTGATTTTTCCTCACTGCCGTTATAGAAATTGTCCGGTGCTTTTGTTTCTTTTACCACGTAGGTTCCAAGATGCAGGTTTTTCAGTGTGACAGAACCATTCTCACCTGTTGTCAGGTTTTCTTTTACAAGGTCACCTTTGCTGTACACTTTTGTGCCATAAGCTGTTACGATATCTGCCCCTGCATACACGTTATACACTGCATTTTTCTGTCTGCGGTTTTCATACTGAAATACCGTTCCATTTTCACTGACATCTGCTCCGGTCAGAACCTGTCCTTCTTTGTAAATGGTAAGCTCTGCCAGCTGTTCTTTATTTTCCACGGTTACAGCTGAGGTCTTACTTGCTACCAGTTTTACATTTGTTGCCGTTGCATTTACTACATATCCCTGTGGTGCTGTGATTTCTTTCAGATAAACGGTATCCTGTGTCTTGATAATCGTAACAGAGGATTTTCCATTCTTATCTGTTGCCGGCATCTGAGTAATCAGCTTTGTGCAAGCCTCATCGCTGTATACACCGAATACTGCACCTGCAAGATTGACATCCGCTGTATCGTCTTTCTTTACGATTTCGATCGTAGCCTGTTCAATCCAGGACACCTTTAAGCTTACATATTTTTCATCAGCAACACCTTCTCCAAACACAAATGCCAGATCCTGAACACTTGCATTCGTAGTCAGTTTATATGCTGAATAATCTTTTGTAATACTTCCCTTCATTTTTGCAGAAAAGGTAGCACTTACATCTTTTGTCTGTGTCAGAGGAGCTGAGAGATAAAACGTGGTTCCTCCTCCAATTGTTACGCTTGCACCTGCCGCACTTACATTTCCAGTAGATACATTATGGAGCTTTACTCCTTTTGGTAAGTCCATTGTAATTTTCTGCTGGGAAGATGCGTTGAACTGAATGTTCTCCGTTCTCTGAACATTTCCATCTACATAAGCTTTTACATTCGGCTTTGAAAATGACATCGCTACATCTGGTATTTCCGGCTTATTCACACAATAATTATAGAGTTCTTTTGCCAAAGCCTCGCCTGTAGCATTTGTTCCATAGAATGCATCACTGCTTCCATTGGCATAAGATGCAGCCATGTGAATAATGATGAATCTTTTTCCTTCTGAAAAATCCGTGTGTTTATTCGCAAAAAAGCTTTCACTTCCTGCGGCATCTGTACCGTAATAACACACTTTTGCTAACGCCTGATTGTCTCCAATCTTTGTAATTGTATAATTTCCAGATCCAGGTCCTGGCTTTGCTGGCTGTACACAATACGCAATTGCTCTGACGCTTCCGTAGCTGATATAGTACGGCTCTGTCAGATAGGTTCCAAGATTATAATCTGCATATCTATACAGTGGTCCTTTTTCAATTGTTACCTGCTGTGTACTTCTTGCTGAATAAGCCGAAACTGCTTCAAATGTTGCAATCTCTCCTTCTTCCATAGAATCAAGATCCACACCTTCGTCTCCTGCCTGTTCCAAAACATCATGAAGCTCTAACCCTGATTCTTCATCATAGGTATCCTGATTCTGTGCCTGCTCTACCAAATCATCAAATTCATCAGCGTCAATATCGGTAATTTCCGAGTCTGCTTCAGAATCCTCCGCTTCCTCTGTCTGCTGTTCACTGCCAGCTGTTTCGGATTCGGTCACTGCTTCACTTCCTGCCGCCCCTGTCTGCGTTTCTGTTTCTTTCTCACGCACAATCAGTTTTCGGCTGATCTGGTACTTCGGATGCTCCTGATTTACCGGTTCCACATAATAGACCGCTTTGTAAGTGTCCGCATGATCTGTCGTAAAATCCTCATTCTTATCATTCTTTGCTTCCTCAAATGTGACTTTGACCTTGTTATCATCCTTGATTTCCAGTCCTGTGTAGTCTGATTTCACATCAAATACACTGCCTGTTTCGATTTCATAATCTTTGGCAGTCACCACCTCATCTTCATCCAGAAGGTCTTTCACTTCCTCATAAAGTGGAGGTTTTTCCTCTGGCTGGATCTCCGCTGCATATGCCGTCATCGGAGACAACACTGTACTAAGCATTGTCATGCCTGCCAGCAAGCCAGATACTACTTTTCTAAAATTACCTTTTTTCTTCATGCTAAGGTCCTCTCTTTCATATATTTGTATTAAAACAGACAGTCCTTAGACTGCCTGCAATACACTACTTATCGTTGTGGGAAACTCAGATTGAACTGTACATTTCCCTCTCCGGGATCGACCATCTCCACAGTTGCTTCATACTGTCTCCCTGTTTTTCTTGATACCAGATCCTTATAATGGATTCTTCCTTTGGACAGAAATTTCTTTGCTGCCGCCTTATCCATCTTTTTTCCCTGGCTTGCAAGGAATTTATCATTCTTCCATAAAGTAAAAGCACAGTTCCGGTCAGAACAGTAAAAGTTTACTTTTCCTTCCCTGACATCTGCTCCACAGCGGGGACATTTGCCAATGACTTCTCCTTTTGCCTTTCCCTGAAACTGATTTTTCTTCTCTTCTGAAATCCCCTGATACCTGGCAACCAGTTCCTGCATCAGCTCTGTAATCCCATTTAGGAATTCATCTGCTGTCTCTGTATTCTGGGCAATGTGATTCAATGCCATTTCCCACTCTGCGGTCATCTTCGGAGATTTAATCTCATCCGGCAGAACCGTAATCAGTACATTTCCATCATCTGTCGGCACCAGATTTTTCTTTTCCCTTTTCACAAAGCCAGACTGAATCAGTTTTTCAATGATTGCTGCCCTTGTTGCCGGTGTGCCAAGTCCTTTCTTTTCCGTATCTTCGGTCAGTTCTTCATTCCCTGCACGTTCCATTGCAGAAAGCAGAGTATCTTCTGTGTACTGTTTCGGTGGCTGTGTAAAATGCTCCGATACATAAGAATCACAGGGACCATAATGCTTGCCTGCCCAGATATCCAGCTCCGGCTCTTCTTTCTCAATCTTTACGCCAAAGAACTGTTTCAATTTATTTTCGATCGACTTGAATCCTTCCTGCTTTGTTTTCTTTGCTGTGAGATAAAACGTATGATAATTACAGGTAATCTGACATTTATGGCTCTCATAAATATAAGGATCTGCGGTTGCTGTCAGTACCCTGGCACTGATCAGATACAAAATCTTGCAGTTTCGTTCTTTCAGTTTACCTATATCTGCCTTTGCTACTTCCACGGTCGGGATAATTGCATGGTGATCAGATACTTTCTTTGAATTTAATACCTTACTCACGTCCGGCTGATATTCCAGCCCTTCGGCATAGGGCATTTTCCCAAGTAACATCTGAATCAGAGTTTCTGTGCTTTCTCCCATCTCATCTGTCAGATACTGGCTGTCTGTTCTCGGATAAGTGACAAGTTTCTGCTCATACATCTCTTGCACGGCATCCAATGTCTGCTGTGCGGTATAGCCAAACATTCTGTTAGCTTCCCTCTGCAGGGTGGTCAGATCATAAAGCTTCGGAGGGCGGACCGTTTTCTCTTTCACATCATCCTTCTCCACTTCGCACATACGCTCCATACAGTCCGCAGCCACTCTATCTGCATCTTCTTTTTTCTGAAAATGCTCTGTGACCGCATCCATCTCGTCAAACTTGATATGAGCCATATAATATTTTTCTTTGGTAAATTCCTTGATCTTCTGATTTCGATCCACGATCATGGCAAGTGTTGGTGTCTGTACTCTTCCAACTTTCAGATTCTGGTTATACAGAACGGAAAAAAGACGGCTCGCATTGATTCCCACCAGCCAGTCTGCCTTTGCCCTGCAAAGTGCTGACTGATAGAGACTGTCATAACACGAACCGTCTTTTAATGACGCAAATCCATCTTTAATTGCCTGTTCCTCCATGGAAGAGATCCAGAGCCGCTTCATCGGCTTTTTGCATCCTGCCTGCTCATACACCAGACGGAAGATCAGCTCACCTTCACGTCCTGCATCAGTTGCACAGATCACTTCATCTACTTTGGAATCTCTCATCAGTTTCTTTAAGATTCCGAACTGCTTCTTTGTGCCCTCCAAAATCTTGTGTTTCCAACATTCCGGCACAATCGGCAGATCTTCATATCTCCATTTTTTATATTTTTCATCGTATTCCGATGCATCACATAATCCAACCAGATGTCCTACGCACCAGGAAACGATATAACCGTTTCCCTCCACGTAGCCATCTTTTCTTGTTCTGGCTCCAAGCACGGAAGCCAGTGCCATCGCAACCGATGGCTTTTCTGCAATCACTAATTTCATTTACTCCTGCTCCTCTTCTTCATCTTCCAGCACAGCATCATCAAAATCCTCGTCTCTCAGGATTTCTGGTTCTATACTTTCTTCCTGCTCATCTGCATCGTCTACTTCCCGTTTTTCTGACTCTGAATCTTCGGATTCATCTTCATCCTCTTCCATCTCATCCTCGTCATCATATTCATGTTTTGGTTTATAGACTTTGAAGTAATATCCTCCTGCCGCAGCTCCGACTGCAACCAGTGCAATCAAAAGATACGTTCCAAATGGACTTTTATCTTCAGGCATCTGAATATCATCCTCTACCTTATCTTTCTCGGCTGACTCTGTCGTTTCCGGTTTTTCTTCCTCTGCTTTTTTCTCTGGTTCTGCGTAAACCGTATCCACTTCCGGAAGTGTCACCGAATCAGAAAGTGTGAAGTTCATCAGGTCTTTCTCACTGACTTCGGTAAGGAAATACACATTATCCTGAGATTTTGAATTGTCGATGATCAGATAAAAAATCTTACCACTCTTAGTTGAAATGGTATAAAACTCTTTTGTGCCTTCCGTAGCTGTTTTAGTAACAGAATCTGCTGTCTCGCCTTCTTTATTAAGCTGTTCCTCAATACCTGTCACTGTCCGATCATCCACGGTTCCTTTTGCATCTGTCGGCTCAGAAGCCTGTGCATCCTGCGGAAGCGGTGAAGTCGTTGTTTTGTCAGTCCCAGTTGCATCTGCACTGGTCGTGGTTGCCATTGCACCATTACTGTCACTGGAAGTTTTCTGTTTCTCTGCCTGCTTCTTTGCCCATTCATAATAAGGATTCTGCAACACATACTTTTCAGAAGTATTTCCGGCACCGTCTGTTACCGTAATCTCAATCTGTTTTGTAGTAAAATCTTTCTGTGTCAATTGCACTCTCAGCATTCCATCCTTCAAGTCTGTATAAGTGGTGCCATTGACTGTTACTGCAGTAATCCCTGATACTGTATCATTACCCTGAATCGTCAGCACACCATCTGTCAGGGAAGCAGAGAGTGTAGGCTTTTCCGTGTCATAACACTTAATAGAGCGATTCTGCTCATAGACCTTCCCCTCACCATCTGTCACACGCACATACACTGTCTGATTTCCAGTGATCGTGATACTTCCGCTTCCGGTTACATCCTGCCAGCTTCCATCTTTTCCTGCTTTTGCTTCAATCTTTGCTATTGAGAAACCTTCCGGCATATGACTGGCATCTACCGTAACAGCAATGGTTGTTTCTCCCTGTTTCCAGCCATCCGGTTTCTCAATCGTGATTGCAGGCGTGGTATTCTCAGCTGCATAAGCAGTCTGTGTCTGGAGCAAAGGTGTTGTCAGGCAAAGAAATGTCGTTGCTGCAAGCAAGCTCTTTTTTACCCTGCTTTTAGTAATTGTTCTCTTCTTCTGTTTCATTTTTTCCAGATTCATCATCGGCTTTTGTTTCCTCCTTCTGTATTTCTACCCTGCCGGGCAGTTCATTTTTCATTCTCTTTTTGAAAGCTTCCAATTCCGGAATACTCATATCCATTGCACGGATAATTCTTACAATTTCCAGATTTTCCGCTTCTGTTTTTGCAATCTCCGCAGCCTTGAACCGCTTTAAATCTGCTTCATATCTGACTTTGGATGCTTCCATTTTTTCCTTGGCTTTCTCATAATCTGCCGTTGCTTTTTCAAGACTTTTCATCGCTTCTCCTTTCCGGACGGCTGATGTAGCCGCCCTTTTTTCTTACCATCGTCCAAATCCATAGAAATGGCTCTGCCAGTATGGGGAATTGATGGACGTATACTGCACCGGATGTCCACAATGGATCATCTGACCATTGCCTACATAGATTCCGATATGCGTTACCGGCTCCCCTGCGTCGTAAGTTCCAGTAAAGAAAATCAAATCTCCCGGCTGTGCCTCCGACTGGGATACTGGTGTACAAATGTTGTACAGTCCCTGTGCTGTTAGTCTTCCTGTATTCCTTACACCAGAGTTTGTCAGACAGTAGCTTACAAATCCAGAACAATCGAATCCACTTGGGGAATATCCACCCCATACATATGGTGTTCCAAGATATCTCGCTGCTTCATTTAACAAACGCTGTGCTGCTTCACTGGTATATTCATTGCCGCCAAAGCCTGCCCCTTCTCCTGTTTCCAGATAAAAGATCGGGTTTAACCGCTCTCCATTTTTCAAAAGTTCAATATGAAGATGGCTCCCTGTAGAATTTCCAGTATTTCCTACAAGACCTATCTCATCACCTTTCGTGACGGATGCTCCTGCAGATACACTCCGGCTGCTTAAATGTGCATACCGCAGTTCATAGCCTTTACTGTCCTTGATCACAACATAATTGCCATAGCTGTCGTTATAAGCAGAAGTTGTAACCGTTCCGGTCAGCCCTGCCATTACTTTTGTCCCTTCCGGTGCTCCGATATCCATACCATTATGAAGCTGATTTGCTCCTGATATTGGATGAATCCTGTATCCATAATAGCTGGTCACACTGGAATACCAGTTAAAATCAACCGGTGTCGTAAACATCTGTAAATTACCTTTCGTATCGTTATAGGCACTGAACAGTTCTTTCTGGAAGAATCCAAGCCTGTCCTGACAGATTGACATCAGATTTCCACTATTTAAGGTGACATTCAGTACATCTATATCTCTGGTCCTGGTCACTTCCACTTCATTGCTTCCATTATCATCTGCCAGATAACATTCCCATGTTTGATGTCCATGTGCAGATGCTGCCGCATGACTGTCATAATAGACATCAAACTGTACACCGTATCTTGCGAAAGCTCCGGTATCTTCTACAGTATATTCGACACCATTCATAACTACCTTTGTTCCCATTGGTACAAACGGATTGGAAGCATCTACCGCTAAGGTATGATTGGCAGTTGGATATGCTCCACTGGCAGTCGGTCCTCCGCTCCAAATACCACAACAAATTGGGCAGTTACAATACCCACTGGTCACAACCTGTCCCAAAGATTCTCCAACTCTTACAGTTGCTGTCTCTGTCACAGTCTCATTGACTGCTTCTGTTTCTAACCGATACTGCAATGCAAAAAGAGCATCCAGTTCTGGCTTTACCTGTTCAAAGGTGAATTCTTCATACTTTGCTGACAGATAACTGATCAGGATAAACGGATCATGCTCAATAGGTCCGATGTTATATCGGTATTCCTCATGTCCCGGTTCTTCAGATTCCATGTTGTTGATCCGCTCCTGCAGATTAGCTTCCAGCTGTGTGTAATACAGTTCCGCTTCCCGGATTGCCTGATCCGATGACAGATAACTGGTTCCGGTATAAGTGATCACATTTTGTAAAAACACTGCAGAGCATGACGTGACATTCGTTATGATCAGAAACATCAATCCGATCAGAACTGCTACACTGATATACACCTTCCGGTTTTCTTTAAAGAAGTTGGTGACCTTACCGCCAATCTTCTTAATATAATCAATCGTACCTTTTGTAGCTGTTCCTACTGTCTGTTCACTTCGCTTCGCTTTGGCATAATCCCGTTTGATCTGTTGCTTCTGAATCTGCTTTTTCAGCTTCTTCTGCTCCTGACGGGCTGCCGCCTGTGTCTGTTTCTCTTCCTGTCTTTCAAGTCTGCTTCTTTTTCTGGATGCCCTCTGTTTCCTGCGTCTGGCACTTCTCTGTTCCAGCCGGTAAACACCTTCGCCGCTTTCTTCTAACTTATGGGCACCTTCTACCGCCGCATTATCGTCTTCATTTTTGCTGATCTCACGGTGCAATGCTGCGGAAGCTGCACTTCCTGCTTTCTTGACAACAGAAGTTTTTTCTGTTTTCACAGATTCCCCTTCGCCAAACTTCAAGCGGGATTTCTTCTTTCCAGGAGCTTCTCCATCATTTGCCTGATAGACCTGTGCTTTCTTGGAATGCTGCTTTGCTTCCTTTTTCTTTCTTGCTTCTTCATAAGAAAACTTTTTGGCTTTTTCTTTCTGTTTCTGATGGCGGAAATTGACTCCATCCGTATCCATCTGGTTCAATTTCTCCATATCTTTGTCATTTTTCACAGAAGCACCAGTTTCCTCATAAGCAAACTTCAAACGTTGTTTTTGTTTTGGCTTTTTGCTGCCACCTGTCTGATTTCTCCGGCTGTCTCCTCTGTTTTCTGATAGATCAGCACGTTTTTCTTTCAGTCTCCCTGACTGTCCGGCTTCGGATTTTTCTGCAAGTCTGGATTCTTTTCCGACTTCAGCACGAATCCTTTTCCGGTTTTGCTGCTTTCTATTTTGTCCAAAATCCTCACTTTGCTTCTCTGTCCGTATCAGTTCCGGTGCATCTCTGGATTTTTGCACAGAGGGACGAATATTTTTCCCACTCCGTTCAGACTGGCGGGGAGACTTATCCACAAGGTTTTCTTCTTTTTCCCCCTGTTTTCTTCCCATCTGCACATCACTGGCACGGTTACTGACACGAACAGAAGATTTATCTGTCAGGTTTTCTTCCACCAGACCATCCTTGGTCATTTTCTGGACTTTCTTATCCCTGACTTTCATTCTCTGTTCTGCCACTGATTACTCCTCCTTCTTCGGATACCCTTTCCCTGCCTGTAATAAACAGAGAAAAGCGATGCCAAAAACAGCACCGCCACTAAAAGTTAATACATATGAAATTGCTCGTAACATTGTTTTCTCCTTTGATTTAACCTGCTTCGGAAGTCTCCTCTAAGCGGGTTGTCATGATTTTATAGAGGGAATTCTTCGGGAATCTGTCTACAAATGGGATAATGACATTTCCATAGAACAAAAGTCCTTCCCCCTCATTACTGTTGGTTACATAGGACAGCTGGGTTGGTGAGATATTCAGCTGTTTTGCCAGAATCTGCCTGTCTCCGGATGCCTGATTGAGCATATAAATAAAATCTGAATTTTATAGTGATAGGTAAGCCCCTGATATCATCTCAGGCTTTTCCCCCACTTCACACCGTGCATGCGACTTTCACCGCACACGGCGTTCCATCGGTTAGTAGATTTCGTTGTCTAAACAATCAAACCTGTCATAGAAATACTGTGTTGTGTTGATTAGTGAGAGATTAGATTAACGGCAGAGACGCCAACTCACGGAGCGTATTTACCTTTTTGAGCTGGCTCTTGTCAAGCTGTAGGAGTTCCAAATATTTTGCGATTGTATCTGCATTGATGGCATGAATCAACTTGTGTACAGAATCCTTCACTAAAATAAGATTCCCATAGGAATCATCGCCTCCAAGATACCGGGGCAGTTTGTGATGACAGTGAATCTCATGTGTACTTGAGAATTCTTCACCGGTAACAGCACATTTTCCCCATTGAGCAGAGAATAGTGATATTCTGTTATCTGCATATTCCGCGCTATAGCCATAGGGTGGCTTCCGCATAAGCGAGAGCAGAATGGCCATATTGATTCGTAGGTTATTGTGAATGCCTTCCCGCCCCTCTGGAGTGTAGTAATTCCATGTTTTTTTTACGGAATAAAGGATTCTTGTGTTGCGTGTAGCCAATAGGATATACTGGCTCATTTGTGCCTGCAACATATCGCATCATTTTGGATTTTCCAAATCGGCTTCTTTCAAACTCAGTCAATTCCCGTCCGGTTTTAACCAATCGATTCCCGTTACGGGTACTAAGCCTATTTGTGAGCAGTGTCATAACTGCACGATTTAGTATTGCGCAATCATGGTTGATATGGGTGGCAATGCAGTAATAATTCTGCATTCCTGTGACCATACTGTTATAGAGCCTGATTTCACCCTGTTCTCCATAGATTTTTCGGGGATGGACAATCCGTTTTGCCTGTGTTTTCAGCTTCTGGCGCTTGTGGTCAAAATTCTTATCAGCGATGTATGAAATTACCACCAGCTTGTTGCCTTTCCTGTGAACTTTCATCTTGAACCCAAGGAAGTCTGAGTAATGATTTCTGACATTGATAATCCTTGTTTTCTTTTCTGAGATTTCCAGTTTCAGCCTTTCTCTTAACCACTGTATAACTGCGTGCATTGTCCGTTCAGCAGTATCTTTCGTTCTACAGTAAATCCGAAAGTCGTCCGCATATCGAACAATGAACATCTCTTTGAGGTTGGACTTTTTCGCCTGTCTGTACCCGTTTTCAGGTCTGACATTTCTTTTGCATATCGGACTCCATTGCCATTGGCTTTCAACCCAGTGGTCGAGTTCGTTAAGAACGATGTTTGCAAGGAGTGGAGAAATGATTCCACCCTGTGGTGTTCCCTTATCAGGCGTAATAAATGTTCCGTCCTCAAGTTTTATCTGTGCTGTCAGTATTCTCCGAAGCACAAATATAAGCGCCTTATCGTGAATCCCCATTGCCCAAATCTGCCGAATCAGCTTTGCATGGTTCACATTGTCAAAAAATCCTTTAATATCGAATTCAATGACATAGTGCAGGTTTGCTTGCTGTAACAGTTTATAACTTCTGGCAATAGCGTTTTCTACGGAATGGTTCGGTCTAAAGCCATAGCTGTTCTCACTGAACTTAGCTTCACATACCGGCTCCATTACCTGCTTAATACATTGTTGGATTAACCTGTCCCAGATGCATGGAATGCCTAAGGGTCTTGTCTTGCTCGGGTCGTATGGCTTCGGTATCTCCTTTCGCCTGACTGGCTTAGGACGATAACCATGCTCACTTCCGTTTACAATAAATCTCACTTTTTCAACTACTTCATCAGGGGAGCACTTTCCAATGTCCCTGATTGTGAGTTTATCTGTTCCACACGTTTTACTTCCTGTGTTTTTCTTGATATTTCTGTATGCCAGCAGAATGTTTTCCCTTTGAAGGACGATAGACATGAGGTCTGTAAACACCTCACCATTCTTACTGGCAGCATATAGATTATCGAAGGTATCTTGCATTCCGTAATACTCGTTATGTCGCAGATTTTCCTCACATAGCAGTTGTTTCTTTTTTCTGGTCATAAGGCATCACTCTCCTTTCGCGGGAAAGTGTCCCTTTTTGTCTTACTCGTAATCCTTATACGATTGAATGACAACAATAGTTTCTAACCGACTAAAGCCCATTCCTCAAGCCCGCCTTTTTCGTTGGGCTGTCATAGGTTCGAGCTTCGCTTTTCAGCACAGATTAAGCGGCTTATATGATTCGTCCGCAGATTGCTTATGAGCAACTCTGTACCTTTCCACGTTCCGATAACCCTATCTGTACATATATCCTTAGGTGTCCGCTATAGTCCTGTCAGCTTGATTGTGCCTGTAACACAATACGGAATTTCATATTTTCGATTTTTACTTTACCGCACTGACCCACATTTAAGTGTCCGTACATTTCTATACGGTAAACATCTAGACCCGTACATTCGCGGTTTTCGTCAGTCCGTCGTAGACATTCTCACCATAGATATTTTATAGACTCCCGGCGTGTCATCTGCATACAGTACCTCTACTGCACTTTCGTCAGCCGTGTTGCCACGCTGTTACGACAAACTTCCGCCGACTTTATCGAGCTCCAGACTCCAGCCATTACAGCCGAAGCCGGTCGAAGTATCAGAGTAGGCATTTCAGGGCGTTACTCCTTCATTCTACCTATCGGGTTATCAGTTGTTGCTCATCCCTGCCGAGATAAGCCCGACGCTTTTAGCATCACATGGCCATAAGTCTATGAAGTATTACCCTCATAGCGTGATGTTTGTGCGTCAACGTGTCGCACCAAAGATGTTCTCCACCTCGCGACTGCTCAAAAGGTCTTTGACATTCTGGGTGATACCTGTCGGAATACCGCCCCACTTACGGAATCGCTTCCAGATTTCCACCGTGTAAGCGGCGGTCTGTTCCTCTTTCAGCAGCAGGTGCATCTCGTCGATGTAGTAGCGGGTGGACTTGTGAGCAGCACGGTTGATGGTAACGCGGTTCCACACTTGGTCCTGCACCACCAGCATACCGATCTTTTTCAGCTGCTTGCCCAACTCCTTGATGTCATAGCAGACAATGCGGTTGTTGATGTCCACATTGCTCTGGTGGTTGAACACATTGAGGGAGCCGGTTACATAGATTTCAAGAGCCGTAGCGATATACTGGGCTTCCTTTTCTTCCTGTTCCCGGAGCAGGTTGTATAGGTCCTCCAGAACCGGCATATTCTCCGGGCGCGGATCATTGAGGTAGGTCTGATAGACCAGACGCACACAGCGGTCAATGATGGTTTTCTGCACCGGCTGTAAGCCCTCCTTACCGCCCACGATCAGCTCACACAAGCTGAGGATAAAATCAGATTTGAGGGACAGCGGGCTTTCATCATCCGAGTAGTCCAGGTTCAGATCCATCGGATTGATGTAGTTGGTAGATGTAGGCGAAATCTTGATGACCTGCCCATGCAGACGCTCCACCAGAGGTGCATACTCCGCTTCCGGGTCACAGATGATAACATCATCACTGGTAAGCAAAAAGCAGTTGGCAATTTCTCGTTTTGCGCTGAAGGACTTACCGGAACCCGGCGTACCCAAAATCAAGCCGTTGGGGTTTTTCAACAGCTTTCGATCCACCATGATGAGGTTGTTGGACAGGGCATTGATGCCGTAGTACAGAGCCTCTTTGCCGTTCTGGAATAATTCCTGTGTGGTGAACGGTACAAAGATAGCCGTAGAACTGGTGGTCAGTCCTCGCTGGATCTCAATCTGATTGAGTCCCAGGGGCAGACAGCTCATCAGCCCTTCTTCCTGCTGGAAGT